>OGCI01000176.1_pt1 | contig 81633 bp, 67 predicted proteins | sample 1570021 | NCBI WGS metagenome assembly OGCI01 (sample SAMN06264664, study PRJEB24512) | hot springs metagenome | isolation source: Hot spring water | place: South Africa: Tshipise | collected 2015-06-21
CATCGTAGACCTGACCCGCAGAGAGCGCCTCCCCAGGGCTCACCACCTCGTCGCCGGTCGTCAGGATGCCGACGCGCGGGCGGCGCGCCACCGGCACGTCCGCGTGGCCCATCGCCGCCGCCACCCCGACGGAGGCGGCGTCCAGGCGCCGCCCGCGCCGACTGCCGCGCCGCCGACAGCAGCCGCGGCCGTGCTGGCGGCGGCCGCCGTGCCCGCCCGGCGGCTGGCGCGCCATGGCCGCTGGGGCGCGACCGCGATCGCCAGCCTCCTCGGCGTCGCCCTCGCAGGCGCCGTTGCCGCCGGCGCGGCCCCGATGCTCGGCCGCCCCGGCCTCCCGCGGGCTTCGCGGCTGGCGGCGATCTGGACCGAGCCGGTCCGGTGGCTCTCCGATCCGCGCACCTCCATCGTCGCCTGCGTGCTGCCGATGCCCTGGGCTGGCGTCGGGCCCGGCAGCATCGTCAACCTGGCCGCGATGAAGACGAGAGGAGCTGTTCGACGCCGCTGAACCGGACGGCGCCGGCGCGCTGGACAAGGTCCTCTTCGCGGTGATCCCGATGTTGCGGCCGTTGATGACGATCCATCTCATCGGCGCCTTCATCGGCGCATGGCTGCACGCCGGCGGGCACATCCTCGCGATGACCGGCGGCGCCGCCGGCACGGAGGTCGCCGAGCTGCGCATCTTCTACTCCGCGTTCGTGTTCCTGCGGTTCGGGCCGGCGACGGCGATGGCGTGGATACTGGGGTCGCTGCTGATCGGGTTGGCGATCCAGCAGCTCGGCGTGCTGGCACGCGTCGAGTTCCGGGCGGCGGGGGCGGCGTCCGGGGGGCGCTGGCGCGATGCCGCTATTGCCGGCCATCGGCCGCCGTCCGCGCACGCGGGTCACCGTCGCGTTGATCTACGCGGCGTTGTCGGCCGGCGCCGCGACGATGCTCTGGCCCTTCGCGGTGATGATCGGCGGACGCTTCCGCGGCCTCGCCGACCGTCGGAAAGGGGGGTGGCGCCGCGGCTGCTCTACGACGACGCCGTCCTCTGGCGCCGGTACGTCGAGGCGCTGTTCCAGGAGTCACTCGACCTGGCCTGCGCACGCCTCGACCAGGAGGCGTTCTCCTTTCCCGGCGCAACCCGCCGCCGCCCGGGCCCTTCCGCGATGCGTTGCGGGCCTTCGCCGCTCGCCAGCCGGACTGGATGCGCCATCCTTCGGAAGGGTTCTACCGGCGCATCTACCTCCGCGCCCGGTACGGGCGCGACGCGGGCGCCCTACGCGCCGCCCATGGCGGCGCGATCCGCGACTTTTCCGACGCCCACCTCCCCGAACGCGCGCCCCCCCGCCGGCGCCGCCCGCGCGGACTGGGAGATTTTCGTGCGCGAGGTCCTCCCGCCCGTCTTCGTGCGCCTCGACGGGCGGCCGGCCACGGCTGCCGACGTGGCCTTCGCGCCGCTCGACCGCCTTTCAGTCGCGACGCCCGAGGTCGAGTTTCGGGCATGGCTGCGTGAACGGTTTGGGGGCGACCTCGACGCGGCGCGGGCCGCGCTGGGGATCGGGGTGGCCGAATGGGCCGGCATCCGCGCCCCCATCGCGGCCGACGTGCACGAACGGTTTCTCGCCGCGCTGATCCTGCCGGGCATGGCCAACGGTCATCCGATCTTCCTGTTGAAGGGCATCTTCGACTCGCTGCCGCGCGAGCTGTACGAGAGCGCGGAGCTCGAAGGGACCGGCGAGTGGACGATGTTCTGGACGCTGACGATGAGCCTGTCGCGCCCGATCCTCGCCGTCGTCGCGCTGCAGGCGTTCACGGCCGCCTACTCGAACTTCATGTACGCCCTGCTGATCTGCCAAGGCCGCCGGATGTGGACGCTGATGGTCTGGCTCTACGAGCTACAGAACCGCGGCGGCACCGGGGTCGTCCACGCCTCGCTGCTGATCGCGGCCGTGCCGACGCTGCTGGTCTTCCTCCTCTGCCAGCGGGTCATCCTGCGGGGCATCGTGATCCCGGTCGAACGGTGAGGACGCCGGAACGGCGGGACCGGAGGGCGCCGGCCCGAAACCGCCGTTGCCCGCCGCCGGTGCGTAGGGGCGCCGATCCGGTCGAGCCACCCCTCCTGCGCCTGCCCAGACGCGCGGTTGGCCCGGCGCCATGCGCCGTTGGCTCCGAGGCCATGCCGCCGCTGGGCGCGCGGCGGCCGGGCGGCTAGACTCCGCGCATGGGTTCGACTGCTTCGACGTCCCGGACCGCCCGGCAACGCCCCCGCCTTGCGGCGCGCGACCCCGGCCGCGTCCAATCCTTGGAAACCCGCGAGGGCGGATCGTCCAAGGATTGGAAGGCTGCCAAGCGCGTGGTCGTCCGCCCCGCGGCCGCAGCCGACCTGCGCGAGTTGCTGCGGCTTGACGAGGCGCTGATCGCCGAGGACCGGCGCCACGACCCGACGATCGATCCGGCGTGGACCCGGTCGGCGGGCGGCCGCCGGTTTTTCCGGGACCGGGCGACGGGCCGCGAGGGCATCGGGTGGGTCGCCGAGGCCGGCGACCACCTCGCCGGCTACCTCGTCGGGTGCGTCGGGCCGGCGGAGGACTACCGGCGGGTGCAAAAGGTGGCGGAAATCGAGTGCCTGTACGTCGAGCCGCGCTGGCGAGGCGCGGGGATCGGCGCGCGGCTGGTCCGGCGGTTCGAGCGGTGGGCGCGGCGGCAGGGGGCGGAGCGGATGCGGGTGGTGGTCTCGGCCGGCAACGTTCGCGCGATCCGGTTTTACCAACGCGGCGGCTATCGGTTGCACGACGTCGTGTTGGAAAAGCCGCGGCGTGGGCGCTCAGACCGCGCTCAATAGCCGGAGCCATCCGGCGACCGCTGCGGCGGCCATCGCGTCGCCCGCCCGCCAAACGAGGCCGAACAGCGGCGTCAGGAACAGGATGGCAAGCGCGGCCAGCGAGAAGGTCGGCCCCCAGCGCAGTCGGACGCTGGCGAGGGGCGGGAGGGCCTCCTCCACAGCCGACCAGCCGTCCAGCGGCGGCAACGGCAGGAGGTTGAAGATCGCCAGCGTCGCGTTGGCCCGAGCCGCCAGGGCGAGCAACGCGGGCGCGCCCTCGATGCGCATGGGCCGGCCCCAGTGCACCGCCGCCGCGCAGGCCGCGGCGAACAAGGCCGCCAGCAGCAGATTGGCGGCGGAGCCGGACACCGCCACCAGCGTGCGCGCGCCGCGCCCCAGCCGACGGGGCGAGAACGGCGCCGCCCCCCAGGCCAGGCCGAAGATCAGCAGCATCGCGATCGAGCGCGGACCCATCTGCACGCGCGGGTCGAGCGAGAGGTGCCCGGCCGCCGCGGCGGTGTCGTCTCCTAGCTGCGCGCCCGCCCAGGCGTGCGCGAACTCGTGGACGCAGATCGAGAAGGTCACCACCAGGACCCACGCGACGTACGCCCAGGGCTGCTCGAACAATTGAAAGAAAAAAAGGCCGCTCATGCGCCGTCGCGTTCGAACGGCAAACCCAGGCCGCGCCACCGCGCCATGTGGCCGTTCAGCAAGGCCAGTGGGCCGATGCCCATCGACCGCAGATGGTCGGCGGCGCGGCGGGCGCGGCCTCCGTGTTCGCAGTAGAGCACCAGGGTACGGCCAGGCCGGGCGCGCATCGGCTCGAGATGTTCGCCGATGAGGTCCCACGGGACGTGCAGCGCGCCCGGCACGCGACCCGACAGGTACCCGGCCCGGCTGCGCACATCCACCGGCTGATATGCCTCTGGCGACGCCCTCAGCCGTTCGGGCGGGACCAGCGGTAACGAAGCGGACTCGGAGAGGAGCGGGCTGGGACGGCGGCGGCGCATCGGTGGATCAGTCGTCCGGGCGCTTGAGGTCCTCGTAAAACGCGGCCGACGCGGTCCAAAAGTAAGGAAACAACCACAGCCAGCCGAGGCCGCAGGGAAGCGATGCCAGGATTGCCCAGCCGATGAACCGCGCCGTAAACCACAGGTACTTCCATTTATGGCCGCGCATCAGCCGGACGCTCCGGCGGATCGCCTCGATAGGCCCGCAGGCCGGGTCGTCCGCGATCGCAAAGAAAGTCATCGTGTACCGCAGCGCGACGGCGATCAGCGCCACCACCGCCGCCACCGCCCCGAGCGCCAGGACCCTTGCGATCGGGCCCTCCGGACGAGCGGGCGCCCGAAGACCGCCGGCGACGGCGATGGCCGCCAGGCCGACCGGGAGAAACACGGCCAGCGCCCACAGCATCATGAACAACTGCACCAGCAACGCGGCCACCACCGCTGGCCACCACGACCGGAAACCGCGGAAGACCTCCGCGACCTCCGCTGCGGCGCCGCGGTTGCGAAGGAGAAAGAATCGCATCAGGCCGACGGTCAGCGGCGGCAGGAGCGCCAGGGCCGCCGCCGTCCCCACCGGCGGAACCGCCATGTCCGTCAGGGCCGCAAGCGCCTGGATCGCCATGCCAAGGACGATCACCAGCAGGGTCCCCCCGACCGCCGGCGCCCAGTGGCCCGCCAAGGCGCGTCGCGCCCGGCGCGTCAGCTCATGGTTGGGCGTCAGTCCGCCCGTGCCGGTCGCACATCGATTGGGCAACGCGGGGAAGAGACCTTCGATCGAGCCCGCCCGCCGCCATTCGGGGCCAAATTCGGGCTGCCAGACCAAGTCGTCCGGCCCGAACTCGCCGCGCTGCGCCCGCTCGACCAGCTCCGTCCACTCCATCGGGCCGACCGTCCGGCCCGCGCGCCCGTAGTGCCACATGACATGCCCGCTCCGCTCGGCACTACAGCAGAATTCGGGGTAGAATGCAAAGGGCCGGCGCCTCCCCTCATCGCGTGCGCGGGCGGCTGCGATCCGGTACGCTGGTCGCATGGCTCCTTCGCCCTCCGCACCGGCGCCCACCGGCCCATGGACCGTCGTCACCCTGCTGACTCGCCGCGGCGATGCCGCGCGCGTGGCGTCATGGGTCCGACGCGCCTCCGGCCTCGAACCGGTGACGCTGCTCAAACCGCGGGACACGCGGGCGTGGATTGACCTCTACCTGCCGCCGGGGCGCGACGCGGCTCCCCTGATGGCCGCCGCGCGTCGGCGTGCTGGCGTCTTGGCCACGGCGACAAGGTTGTTCGTTCAGGGCGACTGGCAACGCCGCTGGCAGGCGCGGTTTCCTCCGCTGCGGATCGGACGGCTGCGGATCGTCTGCGGCCGCGACGCCGGTCGCAGGGCCCGCGGGACCGTGCAAATCCGGCTCGATCCCGGGTTGAGCTTCGGGACCGGCCATCACTTCACCACCCGTTTTTGCCTTGAACGAATCTCCGAGCTATGCCGGGGCCGCGATCGGCCAAAGACGGTGCTCGATCTCGGAACGGGCAGCGGCATCCTCGCGATCGCGGCGGTGCGGCTGGGGGTCCTTCGCGTAACGGCGGCCGACAACGACGCCGCGGCGGTGGAACAGGCGCGCGAGAACGCCCGGCGTAACCGAGCGGCGGATCGCATCCGATTCGAGGTCGCCGACGTCCTCCGGCGGCCGCCCGGCGGGCGGTACGATCTGGTCGTCGCCAACCTCTACGGACGGCTACTGGCCCGGGCGGCTGCCGCGCTGGCGGCTGTGACCCGGCGCTATCTGGTCGTCAGCGGACTGAGGGAGGAGGAGGGGGACGAGGTCGCCGCCGCGCTCGCCGCCGAGGGGCTCGAGGAGGTCCTCCGCGATGGCGACGGCGAATGGTGCGGCATGGAGTTCCGCCGCCGGACGGTCAGACGCCCGGTGGCCCGTTGTGCGCGCCCGCCGGCGCGCGTGTCCACGTGACGCGCTGGACGCTGATGCAGTTCGTCGGACACACTTCGAGGCACGCGTTGCAGCGGATGCAGTCGGCCTGGTGGATCCAGTAACTGTGGATGGGCGCGTTCGGCGCGACCGTGGGCTCGCCGCGATCCGTCCATGGTACGATCCGGCCGTCGGCCGTCCGCTCGATGCGCGGCACCTTGACGATGCAGGACGGGCGCGGTTTCACCTCGAGGCATTGGTCGCAGTAGATGCACCGCGACATGTCGATCTCGTACTTGTAGTGGCAGAGGTAGCAGCGTCGGGCCTCCTGCGCAGCGGTGCCGCGGTCGAAGCCGGTCTCGACCTCGGCGTCCAGCCGGCGGCCCTTTAACGGTCGCTTCGGCATCGCATGGCGCGGAATTCGGTCCATCGCCCGCGTGCGCGGCTGGGCCCGGCCCTCGGCGATCCACGCGCCTTCCGCGATGCGGGGCCCGCCCATCAGACGCGCGTCGACCTCCGCCGCCGCGCGCCGCCCGTCGGCAATCGCCTCGATCAGGTTCGACGAGGCCTCCGCGAAATCGCCGGCCGGCAGCACGTTCGGCGGCAGGGGGCGGGGCAGCCACGAAGTGTCCGGCTCCTGCCCGGTGGCCATGAGCACCTGGTCGCACTCCACCTCGATATCCGCCGGGTCGTTCGCGGACCTTTCCGGGCCCGTCCGGGCGAGTCGGATCGCGGTGGCGCGGTCCTGGCCGAGGACCGCGACGGGCGAGACATGAAGGAGGAACGGAATGCCTTCCCGTTCGGTCTCCTCCTTCTCGCCGGGCGTCACGCGGATGTTCTCCAGGCCGCGCCGGTAGGCGATCTGCACGGATTTTGCGCCCAGCCGCAGCGCGACGCGGGCGCAGTCCAGCGCGGTGAACCCACCACCGACAACGACCACGCGGCGGCCGACGGTCCGCTGGCCGAGCTCGTGCACGCCGATCAGGAAAGACAGGCCGGCCTCCACGCCCGGAAGATCGGCGCCGGGGATGCGCGGCGTTCGGGGGCGGTGGGCGCCGGCGGCGACGATCACCGCGTCGTGTTCGCGCGACAGTTCTTCGATGGTCTCGGCGCGGTCGACTTCCACTCCGCACCGGATCTCGACGCCGAGCTCCGCGATCTGGCGGACTTCGCGCTCGACGAGCTCCCTCGGCAGTCGGAACGGCGGAATGCCCAGCCGCAGTAGGCCGCCGGGGGCGCGGTGGCGCTCAAGAACGACGACGTCGTGTCCAAACAGCCGCAGGTCGCGTGCCGCCGCCAGTCCCGCCGGACCCGCGCCGACCACGGCCACCCGCCGGCCGGTCGGCGGAAACCATGGCTCGAGGAGGACCGGCCGCGGCGGCGGGAAGAAGTCGGCGGCCGCGCGCTTTGAAAGACAAATGGCCACCGGCTCACCCAGCCCGGACCAACCGTGGCGGCAGGGCGGCTCGCACGGGCGCGAACACACACGGCCCAGCACGCCGGGAAACACGTTGTCCCGGAGGTTGATCCGGTACGCTTCCGCGAAATCGCCGCGTGAAATGGCCTCGAGATAGCCGGGAATGTCGGTCTTCACGGGGCATGCGGCCTGGCAGGGAATGTTGGCGGCCAACCAGTCGAGATCGCTGGGCCGGTCGGCCCAGCCGGTTGGCCGGGAGAGCACCCCCCGCGACGGAATCGGATCGGGCATGCGCGGAATATACGCCAGCCGCACGGCTCCCGTATCCGATCGGTTGCGCGGTGGCTTCGCGGGGCCCGCTGCGCCCGCGGTCCGCTCGGCGTTGCGGCTGCCGGACTGGCGCGGGCCGACTGCGGGAGATCGCCGTTCGACCGCGGATCGGCTCCGAGGCGCTCTGGCGCCCGGAAATCCTTTCCGTCGGGCGCGGAAAAACGGTGGCGGCGCGCCTTCTAGAGGCTGTGGGCGCGATCGCCGCCGTCGGGGACCGCAGCGGGTCCGGCGGGTCGGCCGCCGTTTCGGCGATGGGTCCGCCAGGCGACGATGGCGACGACGCGGCTGAAAACGATAGGAGGAAGGGGCCGCCACGGGTCAGAAGATGAACATGTTCTCCCGGCTTCGCTTCAAGCGGTGTCCGGTCGAGGTGCTGGAGGGGATGGCGGAGGAGCACGGCATTCCTGAAAACCGGAAAGCCGATGTGCCGGAAAACCTCCACCTCAAAGCCGTTGCCGAAGCTGGACGACGTCGCACCGGGCGGCCGGGGGACGGGTGGGGAAGGCGACTCGCCGTCCTCGGGCGCCGCCTGAGGTAGCCGCCGCCGGTTACGCGGGCGGGCCGTGGCGACCTTGCCGTCGTGCCCCGCGCCCCGTATCTTCGGCGGCCGCATGGCAGGGTTTCCAGAGGTCATGAGCCGGCCTGTGCTGGCCGGCAACGAGCCATGGCGGCTGGTGGGGATGTTCGTCGTCCTGCTGGTTGCCGTTGCGGCCGGGCGCGGGCTCAGGGCATGGGCGCGGCACTGGGCGGCCCGGCTTGAATTGGCCAGGCGCCCCGTGAGTTCCGCCGCGGTTGTGGCGGCCGGGGAGCCGCTGCATCTCTTTGCCCTGTTGGCCGGGCTGCGTCTCGGCACCGCGATCCTCCGACTCGGCGAGACTGGCCGTGAATGGGCCGAAACGGCTCACCGTGTTCTGTTGTCCGTCTCGGTGGCGTGGCTGGCCTACCGGCTGGCCGATGCCGTTGGCCGCTGGCTTCAGGCCCGGGCGGCGCGAACGGCCAGCAAGCTGGACGAAGCTCTGGCGCCTCTGGTGCGCACCAGCCTCAAGGTAACCGTCGTGGCCCTGGCGGTCGTGCAGGTGGCCACGGTGCTCAGCGACAAACCGGTCACCTCGCTGCTGGCCGGGTTGGGCGTCAGCGGCGTCGCGGTCGCCCTGGCGGCGCAGGATACGGTCAAGAATTTCTTCGGGTCGGTGGTCATTTTGTCCGACAAACCCTTCGAGATCGGCGATCGCGTGCAGGTGGATGGGCATGACGGCACGATCGAGGCCGTCGGGTTTCGATCCACGCGGCTGCGGACGTTGGACGGCACTCTGGTCACGATTCCCAACGGGGAACTGGCCAATCGAACGGTCGTCAACGTCAGCCGGCGGCGGTGGATCCGCAGGATGTTCACCTTGAGCCTCCCGTACGAGACGCCGCCCGAACGGATCGAGCGGGCGGCTGAAATCGTTCGAGAGATCCTCGCCGGGCGCGACGAGCTGGATCCGGAACGCCCTCCGAAGGTGGCCGTCCATGAGCTGGGCACCTCGTCCGTCAATGTGTTGGTCGTCTACTGGGCGGGCACGTCGGACTGGTGGCGGCACATCGAATTCGCTGAGCGCGTCAATCTTGAAATCCTGCGTCGCTTCGCAGAAGAGGGCATAACGATGGCCTATCCGACGCAGAAGGTGTTCGTCGCCGGCGATTCGGAGCCGCAGGGGGGGAGGAGGACGCGGGAAGGCGGTGGAAGGGCAGGTGGAGAGATGGTGCGGTCCGACGGATGAGAGCGGACCGCGGTGGCGAGGGCGGGGCGGGGCGCGGTTCCCTGAAGGTCCTGAGCTCGTTCGAGCAGCGGGCAGCGACGACCTCACCAAGTTGTGGCCTTGCGATCGGCACAGGTGGCCATCGGCCTCCGTAGGGCTCGCCCGTGGTCGTCCCGTGCTATTGCGAGGGGCCTGGGCGAACCGAGATCTGCAGACGAGGACACAGTTAATAAAGTCCGGCCCCCCGAAATTTCGAACGACGCGGCCCAATATGGTCCTGAAGTCCGCGTTCGCACGGTCGGTGGCGGGCGTCCGGCTTGCGTTGCAGGGAGGACTAGTTGTTGCAGGGCTCATGCTTGCTCAAATCGCGGCAAACGGCCTCCCCGAGGCAAGGCCTAGCGAGTGGCGTGCGTGGCGGATCCCCCCCTCGTAGGGCTCAACCTTGATCCAGCCGCAATTCGCCTGTTACCGGGTCAGACCCTCCAGCGCGCCGTTTGTGCGGGGTCTGTGTCCATCGCCGCAAGGCGAACGCACTCCGGGTTGACACGCCGAAGGTCGTGACATAGATTGCGCCCGGTTCTTTGGGAACATGGCCCGGGCGAACGGAAGTCCGTGAGATTCGGACGCGGTCGCGCCGCTGTAACCGGATACGAGATCCCACGGCCACTGCCGGTCGGTTGTCCCTTGCGGGGCGATGCCGGTGGGAAGGCGGGATGCCAGGCCAAGCCGGTAGCCAGAAGACGAGTCCGGGCCATTGCGGTGGATCGCCCCGCGGAGGGCGGATCGGCCGGCCGCGCCCGTCGCGCGGCGGCGCCCATGCCCGGGCGCTGCGTCGTCCAGGCTCTCCCCGAGCGATTGCGCCGCGTCTCCCGCGAATAGGAGATCGCATCATGATCGCTCAGCGTGTGGCGGCCTGCGTTGCGGCCGGCCTGGTGTGTGCGGTGGGCTCGACACGGGTGTCGGGGGCGGTGATCGGATTCGAGGAGTACGGTCTGCCGCCGGCGTCCGCGGCCCCCTACACGGGTGGGTTCACCATCGGCGCCGCCCATTTCGCCAACACGTTCTCCGTCTGGGGCGCCTACACGAGCTGGAACGGCTTCGCCGTTTCGACGATGACTGACACCTCCACGCCGGGGCACGTGAACCAGTTCTCGTGCATCGCCGGCCACGGCGCGGGCGGCAGTCCGGCGTATGCAGTCGGCTACGACGACCACTGGAGCATCGGCCCGGATATGGTGGTCACGTTTCCGGACGACGTCCAGTTGTTGAGCCTGCAGGTGAACAACACGACGTACGCCTACCTGAGCATGAGGGACGGAGATGCTTTCGCCAAAAAATTCGGTGGCCCGAGCGGGACCGATCCGGACTGGTTCCTACTGCGGCTTCAGGCGTTCGACGCGGCGAACGCCCTGTTGGGCACCATTGACTTCTACCTGGCCGACTACCGCTTTCCCGATCCGGCGGACGACTACATCGTAGCTACCTGGACGCCGATCGACCTGACGGCCTTTGGCTCCACGGTGCGGCGATTGGAGATGACGCTAGACTCGAGCGACGTCGGTCCGTGGGGCGTGAACACGCCGACCTACGTGGCGGTGGACAATCTCCAGTATATCCCCGAGCCGGCGGCGGCGGGGCTGGCGGTGCTGGGCGCGGCCGCGGCGGCGCTTCTCCGCCGGCGGCTGGCCGCGGCGGTCGCAGAGGCGGTGGATGGAGCGGAATAATCGCGCCGGGGCGACGTTGGTCGAGACCCTGGCCGTCGTCGCGGTCATTGCGGCGACGCTGGCCTTGTTGGCCCCCGGGCTGCGCGCCGCGCGGGACGGCGCGTTGAGGGCGGCCTGCGCCTCCAACCTCCGCCAAGTTCACATGGCTTGGACCGCGTATCTGGCGGATCACGAAGGCCGGTTTTTCCCGTTTCGCGAGGACGTCGCCGGCGGCGTGTTGTGGTACTGGGGTTTCGAGCCCGGGGGAGGCGGGCCGGAGGGCGACCGTCCGCTGGACAAGAGCCGCGCGCGGCTGGCGCCGTACCTCGACCATGGCGCGGCGGAAATCTGTCCGACGCTGCCGTTGCGCGCCCCCTATTTCAAACGCAAATTTCAGATCGCAAGCTACGGATACGGCCTGAACGGCTATCTGCTCGACGGATTGCCGGGAACGGCCCGGATGGGAGTGATGCTGCTGCAGGACGTCCAACGGCCGGCGGAGACGATCGCCTGGGGCGACTGCATCCAAATCAATACGTGGCAGGCGCCCGCCTCGCCCGAACGGCCGATGCTGGAGGAGTGGTACGTCCTCGACAATTTCCCGCCGCCCCATTTCCATTTCCGCCACGGGCGGCGCGCGAACGTGACGATGGTGGATGGCAGCCTGCGGACCTTCGAGCCCCATTCGCTGGATCCTCGCTGCGACGGCCGGGCCGGCTATATCGATCCGCCGAGGGAAGAGCGATGGCTGCTGACCCGAAAGTGAGCCGCCGCCGCGCGTGAACTTCGGGCCTCCGGCCGGCTATAGTGGGGCCGATGCGGATCCGAATCGAGAGCGCGCGAAACGAGCGGGTGAAACTGGCGGTCCGGCTCCGGGATCGCCGTGCTCGCGACGAAGAAGGCCTGACGTTGATCGAAGGTTACCGCGAAAACCTCCGCGCCCTCGAGGCCGGGGTCCGGCCGGCCGCGTTCTTTTTCTGCCGGGACCTGTTCCTTGGCTCGAACGAGGACGACCTCTTGCGGCGGGCAGCGGCCGCCGGGGCCGACCTGCTCGACTGCGCGGAGCCGGTGTTCCGTCGAATATCCTATCGCGACCGTCCCGACGGGCTTCTCTCGATCGCGCCGATTGTCCGGCGCACCTTGGCCGACCTGATCCTACCAGCCGCGCCGTTGCTGCTGGTGGTCGAGAGCGTGGAGAAACCGGGCAACCTTGGGACGATGCTGCGCAGCGCGGACGCGGCGGGGGCGGACGCGGTGGTGATGTGCGATCCGCGGACCGACCTGTACAACCCGAACACCGTCCGGGCGAGCCTCGGCACGCTGTTCACCGTGCCGGTTACGGTCGCTTCCAGCCCGGAGGCGCTCTCGTGGTTGCGGGCGAGGAAGGTGCGCATCCTCGCCGGAACGCCGTCGGCGGAGCGGCTGCACTTCGAGTGCGACATGACCGGGCCGGTCGCCATCGCGGTCGGCGCCGAGCAATATGGCCTGAGCGCCCTGTGGATGGGGGCGGCGGACGAACGGGTACGCATCCCGATGCTGGGCCGCTGCGACTCCCTGAACGTCGCGTCGGCGGCGACGCTGCTGCTCTACGAGGCGGTCCGGCAGCGGTGGCCGTCGCGTCAGGATTCCACGACGTCCGGCCCGCCGTCGAGCGCCTGACGGACCGCGAAGAGCAGTCCGGCGCGGGTGAAAGGCTTGGAGATCACCGGCACGCGGGCCCGCTCGGAGACGGTCGCGAACGGTTCGTGCGCGTAGCCGGTCATGCACATGGCGCGCAGCTCGGGACGGAGCTTCAACATCCGGTCGATCAGCTCAGGCCCCGAGAGGCCCGGCATGATGATGTCGGTGAGCACCAAGTCGAACCGCGATGGCTCCCGTTCGAACGCGTGCAGCGCCTCGATGCCGTTGGACGCCTCGACCACCTCGTAGCCGCCGGCCTTCAGCATCCGGCCGGCGAGGTTCAGGACGCCCCGCTCGTCGTCCACCACGAGGATGGTTTCGGTTCCGCCCCGCACCGTTGCGGAGCGGTCGGGGGCGGCGATGGGCACGGTGTCGGGCTGGTAGGGGAAGTAGAGCGTGAACACCGTCCCCCCCTCGGGTCGCGCGGCGACCTCACACCCGCCGCCAAAGGCCAGCGCAATGGACCGGACCACGGCCAGCGCCATTCCGGTGCCTTTTTCGCCGGGGCGACGATAGAAGGGCTCGAAGGCGTGGGCGAGGTCCTCCTGGGTCGGCGTCGGCCCGTTGTCCTCGACCTGCAGGCGCACCAACGCCCCCTCGGGCAGGCCGGGCCGCGTCCGGACGAACTCCGCGTTGACGACGACGACGTCGGTGGATAGCTGGAGGCGTCCGTGCGGCGGCAGCACGTCCCGTGCGCGGATCGCAAGGTTCATCACCGCCTGGCTCAGGCGGCCGGGATCGCCGACGATGATGCAGGGCTGTTCGTCGAGCAGCGTGACCAGCTCGATGTCCTTGCCCATCGTCCGGCGCAGCAGGCGGTCCATGTCGCGGACGACCTCGTTGACGTCCATCGGGACCCGCTCGCCCTCGCTGGAGCGTCCAAACGTCTGAAGCTGGCGCACCAGCGTTTCGGCTCGCCGGGCCGCCTGCATCATTTCTGCGATGTCGTTTCGCGCGGTTTCGGGGATGCCGGGGTCGTGCTCCAGCAGTTGGCCGTAGCCGAGAATGGCCGTGAGCATGTTGTTGAAGTCGTGGGCGATGCCGGCCGACAGACGGCCGATCGTCTCCATTTTTTGGAGTTCGGCGAGGCGTTCGCGGCTGGCGTTCAGCTCCTCCTCCGCTCGGCGGCGGTCGGTCAGGTCCCGGATGTGCAGGATCGCCGCCATCTGTCCCTCGGCGCCGATGCGGCTGGCGCGAATCTCCACCTCGATCGCCCGACCCTCGGCGCCGTACAGCCAACGGTCGCGGCCGCTCCGATCGCCCTGAAACCACTGCTTGAGGTCCTGCCGGAGCTCGGCCGTGCGGTCGGGCGGCGTCAGCTCCAGCAGGGTTCGCCCTAGCAGTGTGTCCCGGCGATGGCCAGTCAACGCCGTGGCGGCGGGGTTGGCTTCGAGAATAGTTCCGTCGGATCCCACAACGACGATGGCGTCGGGGGAGTTTTCCACCAGCAGGCGATAGCGCTCCTCCATCGCCCAAAGATCGCTGGTGCGCTTGCGGAGGACCGTTTGAAGCGCCCGCTGGCGGCGCAGGGCGTCCGATCGCCGGCGGAGGCAGCGAACCAAGGCGATGACGACGGTCTCGAACGATGCCGGTTCGCCCTCGTCGAGAACCACCTCCGCACCCGCCGCCACGAGCGCCCGGCGTTGTTCGTCGGAAACTGGACCTTTGGACGCGACCACCACCGCCGGCCCGAGGGTGGCTGGATCACTCCGTGCCTGGCGGCACAACTCCGCCACCGCCGGGTCGTCGGGCCGGGCGAACGCAACGACCACGTCCGGCGCGTCGTCGCCCGTTACGCGCGGTCCGGCGGCCGACGGCGAGGGCACCGCGTCCACCCGGCAATCGCCCAATTCACCGGCAATCCTTCCGCGAAACCGCGAAAGAACATCGCCGGGGGCGCCAGCCACGAGAATGTGGCCATTTTTCATACGGGCTTATTGGACACTATACCGTCGGCGCCGCCCCTGCAATCCCTTTATTTGCCGGCATGGCCATCCTCGAGCATCCGCGTGCCGTGGGGGTCCATGGAGGTCACCCAGCTTCGGGAGGCGATGCCCATTGCGTTGAAGGTCAGCACCATCTGCTGCTCGATCGCGCGGGCCTTCCCGGGGTTGTCCGTGATCGCGAAGACGGTTGGGCCGGAGCCGGAGATGGCCATGCCGTCTGCCCCGGCCTTGAGGGCGTTCTGTTTGACCTGGTCGAAGCCTTTGATCAGGCGCGCCCGCACCGGCTCAATGACGACGTCGTGCAGGCTGCGCGCAAAAAGGGAATAGTCGTTCTTGGCGAACGCGGCGGTGATCAGCGCCGTGTTGGCCATGTTGGCGACGAAGGCGCTCATCGGGACCGTGGCCGGCAGGATGCGCCGCGCGTCGCGGGTCAATACGGTGATGGACGGCGTGACCAGGACGATGCGCAGCCGACGGACGATCCCGATGCGCGTTACGTCGAGCGGGACGCAGCATCGCGTCAGCGTGGCGCCGCCGAGGAGCGCGGGGGCGGTGTTGTCGGCGAAGAACCCGCCCGACACCTCCGCCTCCGCCTGGGTTGCGGCGAGGATTAACTGTTCGGTGCTCAGATGCCGGCCGTAGAGCCAGTTGGCCGCGAAGGCGCCAGCGGCCGCCGAGGCGGCGCTGGAGCCGAGGCCTGAGCCGGCGGGAAGCCCCTTGTGGATACGCAAGTCGAGCCCCCCTGTCTCGCCGAGGATTTTCAACACGTTGGCGGCGGCCAGCGAGGCGGTGTTGCGGGAGGGATCGGACGGCAACGGGGTGGGGGAGCGGATTTCGAGAATCCGGATGCCCCGGCGTCGCCGGCGGGCCCAGACGACGTCGCCGAGGCCCTTTACCGCCATGCCCAGCACATCGAAGCCGGGCCCGATGTTGCCGATGGTGGCCGGCGAAAACACCCGGAACCATCCGCTCATGGTTCCCTCGCAAGCCGCCGGTGGAGCGCCTCGTAGTCGGGGGCCAGCGGCTCCACCGCGGCAGTTCGTCCCCCCAGCCGCTCGAACGAAGGCGGCTGCAGCGGGGCGAAGCCCAGTTCGCGTTCCATCACTTCGGGAAACTTCGCCGGATGCGCAGTCTCCAGGCAGATGGCGACTTCGCGTCCGCGGCCGGCACGCTCGAGCGCTTCGACGCCGACGGCGCCGTGCGGTTCCAGCAGCACGCCCCGCTCGTGCCACGCGCGTCGGATCCGCTCGACGGTCGCGGCGTCGTCGACCGAGACCGATTCCAGGCGGGCCCGCATCGCGTCGAGGTCGGGCGCCCGCTCCACGCGGCCCTCCCGGGTGAGACGCCCTCCGTACCAGTCGAAGTACCGCGCGAGGTTGCTCGGATTACCAACGTTCATCGCGTTGGACAGGCACGCGCGGGACGGCGAGAGCGGCTCGTAGCGGCCGGTCGCCAGAAACCGCGGAAACTCGTCGTTCGCGTTCACTGCCAGGATCAGCCGCGCCACGGGCAGCCCCATCCTGCGGGCCAGCTCGCACCCGAAGGAGTTGCCGAAGTTGCCCGACGGCACCGAAAAGGTCACCGGCTCCCCTGCGCGGGCCGTCCGCAGCCACGCGTACACATAGTACACCGCCTGCGGCAGGATCCGGCCGATGTTGATCGAGTTGGCCGACGTCAACCCGTGGCCGGCCAGCCGCGGGTCAAGAAACGCCTCCTTGACCAGCGACTGACAAAGATCGAACGTCCCGTCCACCGACAGCGCGGTCACGTTGTCGCCGATGTGGTCGAGCTGAAATTTCTGAATCCGGCTGACCTCGGCGGCGGGATAGAGCAGAAACACGCGAAATCCCTCGAGCCCTCGGAACGCCTCGCCCACGGCGCTTCCGGTGTCGCCCGAGGTTGCCACCAACACGGTGCGCCGACGGCCCGGCGGACGCAGGGCTGCCATCATCCGGGCCATCCAGCGGGCTGCGAAATCTTTGAACGACGCCGTCGGCCCGCGGTCGAGCCGCAGGAGCCACACCCCCTCCTCATAGGCCTCGAGCGGCACCTCGAAGTCGTACGCGTCGGCGCAGAGGCTCCGGAAGGCCGCGCGCCCGATGCCGCAGTCCTCGACAAAGGGCCACAGAACATAGTCGGCGATCTCCGCGTAGGAAGCGCCGCGGAGCCGCTCAAGGTCATCGGGGGTCAGCCGCGGCAACCGTTCGGGTAGGTAGAGACCACCGTCCGGGGCCAGCCCCCGTTCGAGGGCTTCAGCGAACGACACGGCCGCCGGATCACCCCCCGGCCGTTGCCGGTTTGTGCTGATGTAACGGATCGCGTTCACGACCGAAAGGATATACATCAACCCGTTTTCCGGGCGTGGCGCAAGCGGGTGGGCCCGGCAGGACTCGAACCTGCGACCAGAAGATTATGAGTCTCCCGCTCTGACCGCCTGAGCTACGGGCCCCTCGGCGCTGCGACACCTAGTCTAGCATGCTGCCACCGGCGCGGAGAAACTCTCGGGGCGCCAACCGGATCAGGGACGGCCCGCCTCCGCGACCTCGCGGGCGACGATGGGCGCAACGATGCGGAAGCCGACGTTGAACACGCGCCGCCATTCGGGATACGCCCACCGGGCGGCTGCGCTCACCCGGCGGGGCGGGTCGAAGAACGAACCGCTGCGCACGACCCTTGGCCCGAGTGCGGCAGGGTCGTTTCGGCCGTCCTCGTCAATCCATGGGTAGGGGGCGTATCGCGATAGAGTCCACTCCGCCGCGTTGCCGATCATGTCGGCCAAACCGAGGCGGTCGGTCCCGGACACGCCCACGGGGGCGGTCACGACATGGCCGTCGTCGTGGCTGGCGGGCGCAGCCCCCTCGCCGTCCACCCAGAGGTGCTCTACCCCGCCGGTGATCAAGGGCTGGCCCGCCAGCGGTGCGAGGAAGGCGGCGTCGGCAAGGTTCGGAAGAATGCTGACGGGCGGCTCTGCCGCCGCGCGGGCCGCGTACTCCCACTGGGCCTCGGTCGGCAGTTCGAAACGCTCCCCCGTGATGTCGCTGAGGCGCCGGCAGAATTCCCGGGCGTCGAGCCACGACACCCGGCCGACCCACTAGTCGTCGCCGTCCAGCGAAAGACCATCGCCCTCCGGTTGCGCATGGCGCCGGAGATACCGACCGCTCGAGTGTCCCGGCATCAGCCGCCGGAACTGGCGGTTCGAGATCTCGGTCCGCGACATCCAAAACGGCGCCACGCGCACCCGGCAGGGCGGGGCCGTGTCGTTCGGGCCCGCGTCGGTCCCCATCGTGAACTCGCCCCCGGGGATCTCGACCAGTTCGATCCGCACACCGTCCCCGAGGTCGAGGACGCGATCCCTGCCAGGCTGGGGATGCAGCGGTGAAACGGGGGGCGGCGGCTGAATCCCGGTGGCGGCGCTGGGGGAAAAAGGCGGGGGCCGGTACGGCCGGGTTTCCGGTATGGCCTCGGGATCGTCGGGCGGCCCGCCCGCCATCGCCCACATCTCCATCCGGCGCCGATGCATTGGGGCCACAAGCGGCGAGATTTCGCCCCACGTGCCGAAAAAGGGGGCGTTGAGATCCGCCCAGGTAACGAGCCGTTCCCACCCCTCCCGGTCCAGAGCCACGCCGCGGTGGCCAGAGCGAAGCATTTGAACGAGCGGGCTGGTGTCGACGTGGTATTCGCCGGGCCCGAGGAGTCCGACCCCGTCCTCGATGCCCACCCGGCGGACACGGGCCACGAGGGCATCGTAGGCGGGGGAATGGCGGATGCGGCCGCCCGTCGCCTCGCGCATGGCCGCCGGCATGCGATCGATGGCGAGTTTCGATAGCGGATGGCAGCGTACTCCGGCGCTCCGCCGCGGAGGTCGGGCAGCGAGGAGTCGATGCCGTTGTGACAGCGGACACAGTGGTGGTCGAGCACTGGCTGAACCTCGCGGGAGAACGAGAAGCCGCGCGGCGGTCCCAGCCAGGGCTGTGGGGCCGCCGGCGACCGGCCGAGCGCGTGCCCAGCCCTGGCGGGCGGGGCATGGTGGGCCGGCTCGTGGCGGCCGACGCAGGAGACGTGTTCGCCGGGCATGGCCGTGTAGCAGCTCCGCATGATCTGCACGGCCGCGCCGTCGGCATCGATGGCCTGGAAGGCGAGCGGCGTGCGCGCCGGCACGCGGAAGAACGCCGAGCCATCGTTCTCGACGGGCACGGTTCCGATGATGCGCATGGCATCCCACGGACCCCCGCGGCCGATCAGGTCGGGGCCGGCCGTGTCGAGGTAGCCGAAGTGGAAGGCAACCAGCCGTAGCGCACGGACCGTGCCGCGGGGCACGCCGGCGAGACCGGGCCCCTGGTACACGTCGTGGATGTAGACGATGGCGTCCGTTTGCGACTCGTCGACCCGGTCCGGAATCGCCGGCGGCCTCGGGCGGGGCACGAGGACGATCGGCTCCAAAAGAGCGTCACCGGGCATCTCGAAGAACGGGACAACGTTGTCGTGGACGTCGGCCACGGCCAGCGCCCAGTTCGAGGTCGGCGACGCCTTCACCGAGACCGGCATCGTGGTCTCGTCCACCGGTCACGGAGTAAGGAACCTCGGCCAGGCGCCGCCGACGAGGGGTTGTCGGCGATGCGGCGTTCCACGGGCTGTCCGCAGCCCGAGATCCGGGGAATTCCACCCCCCTCGGCGGCGCCGAGCCGCGTGTCCTCGACCGCCAGCCATCCCATGCGGTGGGGCCCGCGGTAGCCGCTGAGAATCGCCGCAATCCGGCCCGGCGCGCCGGGCATCTCGCGCGGGAAATAGAGCGCGTTTGGGAACCACGAATTGCTGCCGTACAGGGCCCGCTGTCCGGTGCCGTCGGGGTTCATCGCCGTCAACAGCCGCAAGGAATATGTGGTTGATGCCGGCGTATTCCCAGCGGCTGTACACGACCTGTCCGTTCGAGAGGACGGCGGGGTGGAGGTCGTGGTCTGGTCGAAGCAAAGCTGCCGCAAGCCACTTCCATCGGCGTTCATGCGGTAGAGGACGCAGACGCGCTTGAGGCCGTGCCAGCAGGGCACGGACTGAAACGTCGCCGTGGCGCCGAACACGATGCGGCCGTCGGGCAGCCAACACGGATCGAAGGCATGCACCTCGTGCGGCAGACGCGAGACCGTCCGGACGCCGGTTCCGTCCGCACCGATCTCGCACACCTCCCAGCCGTTGGGCGTGGAGCGGGTGAACAACAGGCTATGGCCGTCCCAATCTGGATCCACCTCGCCGACGTAACCGCCCTCTGGTGGCGCATACAGGGGGGCCCACCGCCATCCGACCGGTGAGCGCTCGAGACGGCCGATCTCATTGTCGTAGCCGGTCCGTTCGAGGGAACTGTTGCACTCGTGGTTGGACGGCAGGCTGATCTCGCGTCCGTCGTCGCCGCTCCAGGAGATCCGTTGGTCGGACCCGCTGCGGCGGCGCCGTTCCTGGACAAGGTTCTTTGGGCTGCGGCGAACCGCCAGCACGGGCATGCCGCGCAGCCGCGGATGGTCCAGTAAGGATTTCCCGGGCGAGCGCCGCGGCGTGGCCGGCGAGGGCCGACGCCTCGCCGGCATCGGTCGTCAAGCGGCGGCCGGCCACTCCAGCGCGGCCCGATGCTCCGGGGCGCGCGGATATTCGTCGCCGTATCGCCTCTCCAGGTCGTCCACCGTCCGCCGCAGGGCGGAGATTCGGTGCCGGAGCCACACATCGCCTTCGGCGGGACCGCCCCCTGCGCCGGCGACGGCCACAAGCGTGGCCGCAACCACGGTCTGGCAGATCGGGTGCATGCGACGTCAACCTATGCGGGGGCCATCCCGGCCGTCAACCGGATCTCTGACCCGCTTGCGGCGCGGTGAGCGGTTGGGCACCATCTCCCCCCCCGTGAGCTCTGCCAGGCCACCGGTTGTTGCCACCGCGGCGGCGCTTGCATTCACCGTCGTCGTCGGGGAGTTCGAGGCCTTGGAGGCCCGTCGGCAGATGCTTGCGCGGGCTGTGGACGGGGCGCCGACCGAGGGTCAACGCCGGCAATTGAGGGACGAGCTCTCGGAGCTGAACCGGCGGTGGCTGGCCACGCCGTCGTGGACAGGCGGGAAAACGAACGCGACGGTCCAAAAGGGCGATACGCTGGACCGCATTGCCCGTCGGCTGGGCGTCACGATTGAGCTGCTCCGATGGTCCAACGGCCTGACCAACGATACGATCCGGCCCGGCATGACCCTGACGGTGCCCGTCGGCCCGGTGGAGCTGGAGGTGGACAAGTCCGACAACCTCCTGACCGTGCGGCTCGCGGGCCGATTCCTCCTCGAGTACTCGGTGGCCACCGGCCGAGACAACTGCACTCCGACGGGGGTGTTCACGATCGTGGACCGTGTCCGAGAGCCCACCTGGTGGAGACCGTCGGACGGACGGCCGATTCCGTACGGCCATCCGGAGCATGAGCTGGGGACCCATTGGCTGGCATGGGACCTGAAAGGGTACGGCATCCACGGGACCAGTCGCCCCGAGACGATCGGGACGCAGGCCAGCCTAGGTTGCGTGCGGATGCGCAACGAGGACGTGGCCGAGGTGTTCGCGCTGTCGCCGGTCGGAACGCGAGTGACCGTCCGCGACTGACGTCCATTGCAAATCGCAGACAACGGCGTATCGTGCCACCGTAGGCTGGCGCGAGGGTTTCATGTCTGTATATTGCCCCGATTGCGGCCACCTGTTGCGAACGGCGCACGAGAAAGGGGCCCCCCTTACCTCATGCGTCGAATGCCATCGGCCTCAGTCGACGGCCCGCGAGCGTCAGCGCGCCGGATCTGGCACGGTCGGGCGGTGGGTGCGGCGCGGCGTCCGGTTGGCGGCAGTCGCAATAGCGGCCGGGTTGTTGCTCCCCGCGATGTTGCGAGTTCCGGCGGTGCGGGTGGCGGCGAGGTGGTTTGGCGTGCCGGCCCCGCGAATGCCCGCGCGGGCATGGTGGTTGCCGGAGGAGCCCGCGGCGGAGTCGCTGCGCTCGGCGTTGGGGTTGTTGCTGCTGTACCTGGGCATTCGGCCGCCCAAGCGGGACCGCCGGCGGGGGCGCCTCTAGCAGGGGCTTGAGGCGGAAGGTGGCCGGCCGCCCGCGAGCACGGTGCGAAGCTGCCCCACCAAATCGACCGTCGTGTAGGGCTTTTGAAGAAACGCGGCGAACCCCTTGACCGCCAGCCGTTCCTCCAGCTCGCTGGCGCTGTAGCCGCTGGCGAGGATCACGCGGGCCTCGGGATGGATCTGCCGGATCCGCCGGAACGTCTCCTCACCGTTCAGCTGCGGCATGGTCAGGTCGAGGATCACACATCGGATTCGGTCACGGTTCAGCCGGTACAGCTCCACCGCCTCGATGCCATCAACCGCCGTTAGCACCTCGAATCCGATGCGCTCGAGCATCCGGGCGCACAGCGCACGGACGGATTCTTCGTCGTCCACAAGGAGGATCGTTCCCTCGCCGCGCCACTCCTCGGCCGGGCTGGCCAGAGGAGGTCCATCTGGCGTGGGTTCGGTGACGGCGGGCAGCAACACCTTGAACAGCGATCCCCGGCCGGGCTCGCTATAGACCTTGACGGCTCCCCGATGGCCGCGGACGATGCCCATCACCGCCGATAGGCCGAGGCCCCGGCCGGAGAACTTGGTGGTGAAAAACGGCTCGAAGATCCTTGAGAGGGTTTTCGAGTCCATGCCGCAGCCGGTGTCGGCGACCTCGAGGGTGATGTACAGGCCTTCGGGCAGATCCCTTTCGAAGCCAATGGCGGCCAGATACGCGCGGTCGAACGTTGCCGCGCCGGTCGTGATGGAGATGGTTCCGCTACGGTCCCCGATGGCCTCCGCCGCGTTGATCACAAGATTCATCACAACTTGCCGTAGCTGAGAGGGGTCGCCACGGATGAACGGAAGCCCGGGCTCGAGGTGGAGGCTGAGCAGCACCCGCTTCGAGATGGTCGTCTTCAGCAGATGGACCATCTCCTCGATCAAACGGTTCAGGTCGAAGGTTTCGACGACGAACCGGCCCCGGCCGGCATACGCGAGCATCTGCCGGCACAGCTCGGCGGCGCGCCGGCTGGCGGTTTCGATCTCCATTAGGTGCTGGCGGCCGGAGCTGCCGCTGGGCAGCTCCTGCATCGCCAGATCGGCGTTGCCCAGGATCGCCATCAGGATGTTGTTGAAGTCGTGCGCGATCCCGCCGGCCAGAACCCCAAGGCTTTCGAGGCGCTGCACTTCGGTCATTCGCCTCTCGATCCGCTTGTGCTCCTCCTCCGCCTTCCGCACGGCCGTGATGTCGCGGATGAACTCCACGGCGCCGGTCACCTCACCGGAGACCGGATCGCGCATGGGGTAGGAGAAGATCTCGAGCCACTCCACCTCGCTGCCCGGCGGCGCCGGGATAACTTCATGCTCCGGACGTCCGCTGGCGAGGCATCGGAGGGTGGGGCAATGGTCGCAAGGCTCCGTACGGCATCGAAAGACCTCGTGGCATCTTCCCCCCTCGACGGGGGATTCCGGCGCGAACCAGCGGCGCACCGTGTCGTTGGCGAAGCGGATCGTCAGGTCCTTGTTCAACACGCAGACGCCGTCCTGGATGCTCAGCAGGATGTCGTGCAGCAGCTGGCGGTTCCGCAGGATCTCCTCGGCCGCGCGTTTGCGGTCCGTGATGTCGTAGAAGAGCGTTGCGAACTGCCCCGGCGCCGTCCGAAAGGCGGTGACGGCGTAATGACGCCCCGTCGGCGCATGGGACGACTCGAACCGCATGGTTTCGCCCGTCTCCACGACGCGGCCGTAGGCCGCGATCCAGGGCTCCTCCGTACCCGGCAAGACTTCGCGCAGGGTCCGGCCGATCAGTTCAGCTGCCTTCAGGCCGGTCTGCCGCTCGAAGGCGGGATTGACTTCGAGAAACCGGTAGTCGCAGGGCCGACCGGCGTCATCGAAGATCATTTCGTGCAACGCAAATCCGTCGTCCATCGTATTGAACAGCCGCCGGTACCGCTCCTGGCTTTCGGCCAGCTCGGAGCGCATCCGGAGCTCCTCGGTGACGTCGCGAAACACCACCACAACGCCGTCCGCCCGGCCGTCGGCAGTGGGGAGAATGGGCGAGGCGGTGCCGGCGATCCGCCGCCACGATCCGTCGGCGCGAACCAGCGCCGCCTCCGCGCTCAGCGAGGCCGGTTTGCGGTGGCGGATCGCGAGGGCAGCAATGTCCTCCGCCGGCTGGCCGGTAAAGGTGAGGACGACGCGGAAGACCTCGCCCAGCGGCCGCCCGAGGGCGGCCGCGACCGGAAGGCCAGTCATAGTTTCCGCAGCGGAGTTCATCAGCATGATGCGGCCGTCAGCGGCCGCGGCCAGAACGCCCTCGGCCATCGACTCCAGCGTGATGCGGAGGTCCTCCTCGCGCTCGCGAAGGGTGCGGGTTTGCGCCAACACCTCGCGTTCGAGCCTCTCCTCCCGGCTGCGAAAGAGGCCGACGACGATGCCCAGCAGGGCAACAAGACCGGTTTCCACCACGATGAGTGCCGTCGCCATGGGGCTGGACATCAACGTAGGGCGGCCGGGAGATGCGAACGACAGCGCGAAGACCTGCCCCCCCCAATACATCGGGATCTCGACGCCATCCGAACGTCGTTTCCCAGCCGGCAACGCAAGGAGCTGTGCGGTCGGCTCTACGCCGCCAGGAATACGGCTGCCCAGTACGGCCATCATCCTCTCTAGGTTGACGACCGCTCCCACCCAGCCGGCGGGCTCCTCGTTCCGGCCCCTGACCGCGGCCACCATCATGCGGAACGGGAGCACGGGATCCGGTGCCGATAGGGCCGACGAGCCGGTGGCGTGCGCGGCCTCCAGCGCATTTGAATAGGTGGCGAACGCGAGCAGGTTCGTACCGGTCCATTCGTGTTGCGAATCCCGTGGCACGACGAAACCAACCGGTGCCGACATTCCGGTGGCCGTGGCCGTTTCGCGGCCCTGTTCGGCGGAGGAGAGCGGTGCCGACCTGTTGGTGACGGACGCGCGAGGGGCCCAAAACAGCAGTTCCACCGGAACGTTGCGGACCAGCGGGCCGGCGAACACGTTGAACTCCCCCTCCGTCACCGCCTCGCTTCCCTCGAAAAAGCTGGCAAGGGACTCGACGTGCGTCTGAATGTCCCGCATGGCCGACCGCAACATCGCCGCGATCTCCGCAGCCCGCCGCTCGAACTGCCTGCGATGTTCATGGCCGGCGAGAAACAGTGTCAGCTGTGAGGCGCCAAGCCAGAGCACCGCCCCCACTAGGACCGTCAGGACCGTTTCGAGATGCCGCCAGCGCAGCGCGGTTTCATGGGGCTGCCGGGACCGCCAAAAAAAGACCGCCACCCCCGCGGCCAGCACGAGCACCAGGGCGGCGCCGAACCCATGGGCCCACCTGCTGATGCGACGAATCTCCTCGCTCCATAGCGACGCGGGAATCGCGTAGGCCACGGCGGCGAGGACTTCGCCGGTCCGCGGATCCCGAACCGGTGCCAGGGCGACGACGGAACGAGGGGACAAGACGGTCAGGCCGGCTGCGTCGGGGAGCTTGCCGCGCGACGGGACCAGATGAATGTATTCGGCAGGGGGGATGCCGTCGACGGCCGCCGCGGGACCTAGCCGAATCTCGCCGTCCCGTTCCACGATCAGCGCGAGCAGGGATGCGCCGAGGTGGTCGGTCCAGCACCGGAGGTAATTCTGCAGCCGGCGGTAGACGAGGGAGACCTCGCCCGTGGTGCCGAAGGGGATGTTGCGGATCAGGTCCGGACGGAGTGCCGCAGCGAGCTGCTCGGCTTCGGAGATGAACCGCTGTTTCGATCGTTCGGCCGCAAAGCGTCGAGCCCAGTACACCCCGCCAACCCACACCGTGATTGCGAGCGCGGCGGACCCCGCGATCCAGACCATGGCTAGGGCAGAATGACGCCGCCGGGCTCCTGTGGCCCCAGATGCCTCGCCCGGCTGGCCCGGTGTCATGTTCACAACGGCCGCTTGTCCCCTCGCACACCACTCGCGGCGCGGATATTTTCAATCGGACGGGCGATTGTCAATCCCGCTAACGATCTCGGATCGGTGGCCGCGCGGGTGTATCAGCGGCCGGCGAATTCTCTCCACCGCTGTTCGATTGCGGCGGCGTCCACGCGGCCGTCCCAGGCGGCCACCCCGTAGCGCAGGCGGATCTCCTCGCCGGGCCGGATGACCCACGGGGTTTCCTGGGTCGGCACGAAGTTGCAGAACACGGCGCCGTTGTGCTCTCGGTTCCACGTGCGAAGCCGTTGCGGGGCGTCGCGGTTGGAGGGATGGTCGAACAGCGCCACCGTGGCATCGCCGCGCTCCGTCGGGCCGAACATTGCGCACCAGCGGGCCCGCGTCTGATGGCTGTCCACGCGGCGCCGGCCCTCGGAGGTCAGGTAATCACTGTTGTCGAGTGTCCAGCCCGGAGGACCACGAAACGCGATTCCGCCGCCGTACCTATAGGCGGCCAGTTCCAGCGGCGCGTCGGCGACGTTGGTCTGCGTCATCGTGTAGGTGATCAGATTGGCGGCGCCGTCGAACCGGACGCCGACGTCTAGGCGTTCGCGCAACACGACGGTTTCCACGTCGCCCGGTCCGAACGCGACGTGTTCCTGCTCGACCGCAAAGCCGATGCCCGCCGGATCCTGGCACACGCCGAGGGTTCGCCGATAGCGGACCGTGCCTGTGCGCTCCTTCAGGTTCCAGAAGTCCACCGGCCGGCCACGGAACGTGCATCGAACCCAGGCATGCCACAGTCCCATGTGATGCAGGTGATCGGCCGGTCGAACGCCCGTCAGAATCCCGCCGGAGGGGGAACAGAGGGGATGGATGAATCCGCTTCGGCGAAACGCGGGATCGGCGCCGGCGGGGGCGGGATGCTCGGCCTTGTGGTAGACGAGCACAACAGCCCCATCGCGCGACACCATGATGCTCTCCGGGGTCTCGCGGATCTCAAACCTCGCATTTGCCGCCGCCCATGCGACGGCCATCGCGCAAACGACCACCCGTCTCATACGATCCCCCTTGAACCGCCCGTACGAGTGGAATGACCCAGCCACACGGGACAGTACAACAATTATCCGTGCGGAGACGGTCCATGTCAAACGGTCTTTCGAGGAGCCGTTTGCAACGCCGCCGGATAGGCCACGGCGCTGCGCGCCGTGCGCCCTCCGTCACCGCGCTCGCCCAGAATGGGCCAATGATAAGTTCATAAATGTACATGCGATGGCCAATCCAGACAAAGATGTAGCACGGTTTGACTGCCAATTTTTTTATAAAGTACCGATGATCCAATGCCTTATATTCTCCTTGCCGTCTCAAACAAGCTTGGCATCCTCGCTGCTTAATGGGGCAGGCCGGCCGGTACCGGGCGCGGCCGGCTCCGCACGATGGCCCGAGAGAAGGAACGCTCGATGAGAGGAGCAATGGTGTGGGCGGTGTTAGTGGTGGGGGTCCCTGTGGCCCTGGGAGCGGGAGGATCGGTTTCGATGGCCCCGATGTCAGGGTACATGTGGCGCGGACAGTACTACAGCGATGAGGCGGTGTTGCAACCGAGCATTACGTTGAAGTCCGAGAGCGGCCTCGCGTTCAACACCTGGGGCAACATGGACCTGACCGACGACAACGCGAACCCAGAGTCGGGCCTGGATCCGACCGGGGAGTTCACGGAACTGGACGTCACACTCTCCTACGATCTTCCGCTCGACGGTCCGGTGGGCCTCACGCTGGGCTTCATCCAGTATTCGTTCCCCGCGTCCGGAGCGCCGGGCACGCGCGAACTGCTCGCCACCGTCTCGGCAAAGGCCCCGCTTGCGCCGACGCTGTCCGTCTATGCCGACATCGACGAAGCCGAGGGATGGTATGCGACTTTCGGCCTATCCCATTCCGTCGAGCTGGGCGGATCCCTGTCGCTCGGGCTTCTGGCGACGCTTGGCGCGGCGACGGACAAATACAACGCTTTTTACTTCGGCGTGGATCAAACCCGGCTGAACGATCTGAACGTGGGCGCGTCCCTGACCTGGGATGCCACGGAGAACCTCTCAACAGGCGTGTCCGCGACATACGTTACGTTGCTTGACGGCGACATCCGTGACGGGGCGCACACGATTGGCTATGACGGAGCTGACGCCCTGATCTACGGCGTGACGCTCTCTTGGCAGTTTTGAACGCGGTCCGAAAGGCCGTCCCGCCACCAAATAGCAGGCGGCGGTCTGAGCTCCTCAACGAACCCGCAGTGGCCTTCATCGGCCCTCGGCTTGACAGCCGCCGCCCGCTCCACCTAAATGGTCGACGGAGTCGGGAGTCGTTTCATGTCCTCCAGTCGCTTTGCGGCAGGAGGCCGGCGATGTGAAGCCGTCGGCGCCGAGAGGTGGCAGCGCCGGGGCGGCGTCGGTCCGATTCCGGCGGCTGTCTGCGCTGTTGTCAGGGTGGTCGTCGCCGGGCTGGCGACGAGTGCAACCGCGGCGCCAGCAACCGCGTCCCCGCGCGAGCTTCGCGTGGCGATCGACGACAACTATCCGCCCTACATCTTCCGTGATTCGTCGGGTGGGCTGACCGGCTATCTCCCGGAGTGGTGGGCGCTGTGGGAGAAGTCGACCGGCGTTCGCGCCGTTTTGCTGGCGACCAACTGGGCCGAGGCGCAACGGTTGATGGACACCGGCTTGGCCGACGTGATCGACACCCTCTTCGACACGCCCGAACGCCGGCGGAAGTTCGAGTTTTCTGAGCCCTACGCCGAGATCGAGGTGCCGCTGTTCGTGCACCGCGACGTCGCCGGCATTCACGACGTGACGACGCTGCGTGGTTTCGTCGTCGGCGCGAAGGCGGGCGATGCCGCCGTGGACTGGTTGCGGCGCAACGGCGTGACGAACGTCGAAAAGCATGCCAGCTATGAGGGCCTGATCCGGACGGCGGCCGACGGCGGGGTGCGGGTGTTCACCGTGGACCGCCCGCCGGCGATGTACTATATGGCGAAGCTGGACATCAAGGATCGCTTTCGCGAGGCGATGATCCTGTACACGGGCCGGTTTCACCGGGCGGTCCGTGCGGGCCGCGCGGATCTGCTGGCGGAGATCGAAGAGGGCTTCCGGCGGATCCCGGTCTCCGAGGTGCGCCGCCTTGGGAGAAAGTGGTTTGGGCGGCAAATCCTCCCGCCGGTGCTGGTTCGGGGGGTCCGGCTCTGCGTAACCGTGGGCGCGGCGATCGGCGCGACGCTGGTGGTCTTCATCCTGGTCCTTCGCCGCCAGGTGCGGCAGAAGACGTCGGAACTGGAGGCGGCCGTCGCCGCGCAGGAGAAAACGGCGGAGCATTTGCGGGGCATCCTTCGGGCGGCGCCGGCGGGCATCGGTGTGGTCCGGCACCGCGTGTTCCTCGACGTTAACGACCACATGTGCCGGATGACCGGTTATTCCCGGGAGGAGCTGATCGGCGCCAACGCGCGGATGTTGTATCCCGACGAGGCGGAGTTCGAACGAGTCGGCCGTCTTAAGTACGAGGAAATCCGGCGTATGGGGGCCGGCGCCATCGAGACGCGGTGGCGGCGACGCGACGGGACGCTTTGCAATGTGCACCTGAGCGCCGTTGCGTTCCGCCCGGCGGATCCGGACTCCGAGGTGGTCTTCGTCGCGCTCGACATCACGGAGGTGAAACGCACGGCGGCCCGTGCGCTCGAGCTGGAACGCGAATTGCAGCATGCCCAGAAGCTCGAGAGTCTCGGCCTGATGGCAGGGGGCATTGCGCACGACTTCAACAACCTGCTGACTGCGGTGCTGGGCCACGTGTCGCTCGCGATGGAGGCGCTCCCGCCCGCATCGCCGATCCGGCCGGATCTAGCGGCGGCGCAGGACGCCGTCCGACGGGCGGCAGACCTCACACGCCAGTTGCTGGTGTACGCGGGACGCGCCGCCCCCAGCCGGTGTCCGCTGGACCTGACCGAAGTCGTCCGCGCCATGTTTCCGCTCGTGCGCCTCGGCGTGTCGAAAAAAATCGACTTTCGCTTTGAGTGCCGGGAGGGCCTGCCGAGGGTGGAGGCCGACCGCGCACAGGTGCAGCAGGTCGCCATGAACCTGATGCTCAACGCGGCCGAAGCGATCGGGGAAGGGACGGGCACCGTCGTGGTCTCGGTGTATGCATGCCGGCCTGGCCCCGCCAACGGCTACCGCCCGCTGGCTCAGTCCCGCGAGGGCAACCACGTCGCCATCGAGGTCGCCGACAACGGATGTGGGATCTCCGCGGCAGACATGCCGAGAATCTTCGACCCTTTTTTCTCCAACAAGCAGTTCGGCCGCGGCCTTGGGTTGAGCGCGGTGCTGGGGGTGTTGCGTGGCCACGACGGGTTCATCGAGGTCCAAAGCGAGCCCGGCCGGGGGACGGTGTTCCGAGCGTTTTTCCCGGCGGCGGAGGGCGCGGTTCCGGCGGCCGGGACGGCGGCGGAGGAGGAGCCCGCCGTGGAGAAGAAGGGGAGGGGCTCTGGCGTGGTGCTGCTGGTGGACGACGAGGAGAGGCTGCGGGCCATCGGCGCGGCCATGCTTTGCCGGCTGGGCTTCACGGCCTGCACGGCGGCGGATGGCGACGCGGCGTGCGCCGCCACCCGCGCCACTCCGCCGGCGTGCGTGCTGATGGACCTGACGATGCCGCTCATGGACGGCGTCGAGGCGTTCCGCAGGCTTCGGGAGATCAACCCCACCGTGCCGGTCGTGTTGTGCAGCGGATACGATGAGGGCGAAAACGCCCGCCGATTCGGGCACGTCGGATTCGCCGGCTTTCTGCAGAAGCCCTACCACCTCCAACGGCTGGGCGCGGTGCTCAGGCGGGTTCTGGCGTCGTCCGGCTGACGCGGCGGTGGCATCCGCCTCCGCCGGTGCCTATCATCCTCGACCATGGCCTACGGACCGTGGGACCCGCCCCGCATCGGATTGGTGTCGGATATCCATTACTGCGAGGCGCCAGACGCGATCGGTCGCCACTACCGGCTGGCGCCGGCGACGCTGCAGGCGGTCGTCTGCGCTTGCCGGGAGATTCGCGTCGCGGCCATCGTCGAGCTCGGCGATATGAAGGATCAGGACGATCCGCCCGACCCGGCGCGCACCCGGACCTACGCCCGCCGGATCGAGGGCCTCCTCCACGAGGCCGGCGTCCCCGTCATCCACGCCCTCGGGAACCACGAGGTGGACTGCTTGGAGAAACCGGAGTTCCTGGAGCTCATTCGGGAGCCGGCCGGCGTCCCCGCCGGCGCCGCGCATTTCCGGCTGGACCTGGCGGGGGTGACCTGGCTGGTGCTGGACGCGAATTTCCGGCCGGACGGCACGGCGCTGACCCGCGGCCACGAGTTCTGGACCGACCCGACCCTGCCGGCCGATCAGATCGAGTGGCTCGAGCGCGAACTGGCCGCCGCGTCCGCGCCGCCCGTCGTCGTGATCCACCAGCGGCTCGACTTAGATCCCCCCAACGAGTTCGCCGTGCGCAACTCGGCGGCCGTACGGGATGTGCTGGAGCGCTCCGGCCGCTCGCCGTTGGTGGTCCAGGGCCACACGCACGTTGGCGATGCGCGCGTCCTCGGCGGCGTCGTTTACTACACCGTCGCCGCCCTTGTGGATTCGACGCCGGACGACCCCTCCTGGGCCCTGTTGGAGACCGGAAGGGGCACGTGGCGCATCCGCGGCTACGGCCGGTCCCCTTCGTTCGAATTTCCCGCCCCGCGCGCCTGACCGCGGCTTCGCCCCGCACGAACGCTTGACGCTTTCCTCACCGCAACCAAACCGCGCTCGAACGGTACGCGGCGACGTTGATTTCGGGCCGTCATCCGGTCGTCGGAGGATGCCAACATGTCCGAAAGCCGCGCCGACCTGCACGTCCACAGCCGGTATTCCGACCGGCCGAGCGAGTGGTTCCTCCGCCGCATCGGTGCGCCGGAGAGCTTTGTCGACCCGCGCGAGATCCATCGGCGCTGCCGCGAACGGGGGATGGATTTCGTCACGGTGACGGACCACAACACCCTCGCCGGCTCGCTGGCGATCGCCGACCTGCCCGGCGTGTTCCTTTCGGCCGAGATGACGACCTACTTTCCGGAGGACCGCTGCAAGATCCACTGCCTGGTCTTCGGCGTGACGGAGGCGGACTTCGCCGAGCTCGACGCGACGCGGGAGAACATCTACGAGTTCGCGGGCCTCCTGCGGCGCCGGGGGATCGCGCACGCGGTGGCGCATCCGCTGTTCCGCATCAACGACCGCCTGACGCCGGACCACGTCGAGAAGCTGCTGCTGCTGTTCAACCACTTCGAGCTGTTGAATGGCTCGCGGGACCGGCGGGCCGCTCAGATCGCGCGGCGGGTGTTCGACGGGCTGACGCCAGAGTGGATGGCGCGGATGGCGGACCGCCACGGCCTGGAGCCGGTCGGGCCCGAGCCGTGGCGGAAGCACCTGACGGGCGGCAGCGACGACCACAGCGGCCTCTTCGTGGCCGCCGCCCACACGGCGACCCCCCCGGCGGCCGACGCGGTGGAGTTCGTGGCCCACCTCCGCTTCGGCCGGACCGAGCCGAGGGGGCGCTCGGGGGACAGTCTGCGCCTCGCCCGTAGCCTCTACCAGATCGCGGGCGACTACTACCGCAGCCGTTTTCTCGGCCAGGGCGGGGGGTCGAGCGTGCTGGGCGCGATGCTGGCGCGCCTTGCCGAGGGCTCCGGAGAGTCCGCACCGGCCGCCTCGAGTGGCGGCCTGTGGCGGCGAGGGGCCGGCCGGATCATCCAGAGGGTCCGTCGCCGGCGGCTGCCCGAGTCCGAGCGGCGGCTGCTCGATGCGATCTCCGACCTCGTCGGTCGGGGACCGGCGGGCGACGACACGGACCTGCCGCCCGAGCGGCGCGCGTTTCAGCGGGCCGCTCGCGTGGCCCAGGAGCTGACGCTGGCGTTCGGCACGCGGCTGTTCGAACAGTTCCGGCGCGGGCGCCTCACCGAGGCCCTGGAGGCCCTGGCCTCGCTCTGCCCCGTCGGCGTGGGCATTCTGCCGTACCTGACCGCGTTCGTCGCCCAGCACAAAGACGAACGGTTCCTGCAGGAGGTCGCGCTGCGGTTTCCCGGCGCCGCCACGCTGCGCCGGCGCAGCGCGCGCTCGGTGTGGATCACCGACACCTTCCACGAGATCAACGGCGTGGCGCGCTCGGTGCGCACCCTCGCCGGCATCGCTGCGCGCTGCGGCCGCGACGTCACGGTCCTGGTCTGCCAGGACAGGCCGCCCGCCGCCGACTTTCCGCTGCGGAATTTTCCGCCGCTGCGCACGTTCACGCTGCCGGAGTATCCGGCCCAGCCGCTGGCGTTTCCCCCCTACCTCGAAATCCTCGCGTGGATCGAGGACCAGCGCTTCGATCGCGTGGTGATCTCGACGCCGGGGCCGTTGGGGCTGTGCGGGCTGGCCGCCGCACGGCTCTTCGGGCTCCGGTGCGTCGGCGTCTACCACACCGATTTTCCCGAGTACGTCCGGCTGTGGACGGACGACGAGCAGATGAAAGAGCTCACCTGGCGGTACATGCGGTGGTTCTATGGCGACATGGACCGCGTGTTCGTCCCCAGCCGGGCGTATCTCGAACGGCTCTCGGAACAGGGCTTTCGTCGCGAGCGGCTGGCGGTCATGCCCCGCGGCATCGACCGGGAGCTGTTTCGGCCCGAACGACGCGACCCCGCCTTCTGGAGCCGGTACGGCATCGGCGGTGGCCTCAAGTTCGTCTACGTGGGCCGTCTGGCGCGCGAGAAGAACCTCGCGCTGCTCGGCGACGCGTTCCTGGAGGTCCGGCGGCGCGTGCCGTCGGCCAACCTGGCGTTCGTCGGCGACGGGCCGGACGCCCCCGAGCTGCGCGCGCGGTTCGGTCGGGAGCCGGGCATCGTGTTCACCGGGCCGTTGCATGGCGTCGAACTGGCCCGGGCCTACGCCAGCTCCGACGCGCTGGTCTTTCCTAGCTTGACGGACACCTTTGGAAACGTCGTGCTCGAGGCGCACGCCTGCGGGCTGCCCGCGATCGTGGCCGACCGCGGCGGCCCGCCGGAAATCGTCCGCGCTTACGGGTCGGGGCTGGTGGTGGAGGGCGGAAATGCCGCCGCGTGGGCGGCGGCGATGGAACGGCTGGCGGAGGATCGCGAGCTCGCCGCCCGCTTGCGCGAGATGGCCCTCCGGTGCGCGGCCGATAGTCGCTGGGAATCGGCGCTGACGATTTTCGACGACGAGGCCGCGCCCGAGCCCGCTCTGGAGCTGGCTCCGGCGTGATCCGCGGCCGCCGCGCCGGCACCCGACCGAGCGGCCGGACGCAGGGGCCGCCACCGCGGCGGGAGGCGGGAGCCGCCGAGGCCGGCCAACGTGGGCTGAAGATTGGTCATCGCCGTCATTTCGCCGCAGACGCAGCCGGCAGGAATGCGGCCGGGCCACCGAGGCAGCGTCGGCAACCGCACGCCGCCGTCCCGCGTGCATCCCTTCGCGCCGCGTAGCGGCCTGTTGGCCGCCCCCACGTTGATCGCGCCGCCGTTGTCGCTGGTGAGAATCACGAGGGTGCGATCCGCCAGGCCGGCGGCGACCAGTGCTTCCAACACGCGGCCGACGGCCGCATCCATCGCCGCGATCGTCGCGGAGTACATCGCGTGGTCGTGGGTCAGGCGCACGTCGCGTTCGCCGTCGCGTCCCCACCGAGAGATCAGCTCCAGCCGTGACGCTTTCTGCTCGAAATGCCGGCGCCGGTCAGCCCGCGCCTAAAGGGGGCGTGGAAACGGAGTTGTAGGGCAGCTACGCCAAAAACGGTCGATTGCGGTACGCGCAAAATGAACCGCGCCGTCTCCTCCGCGAGCCGTGCCGTGAGATACTTGGCCGGTGGGCCGTCGGGGAGCCGGGGGATGTCGTAGGGCGAGAAGTACTTTCCGCCGCTGTAAGGGCCGCCCTGTTTCGTGCGGCCGAGGTTGCGATTCGAAGCCCTGGGTCCTCTAGCTATCATCCCTCGGGGCCCAGGTGCCATCTGCCCCCAAAGGCGTATCCCCTCTGCTTCGACAGTTCGGTCCCCATCACCTCCTCGCGCGCGGGCCGCTCGGCATAAGGGGAAAACAGCCCGCGTGTTCCGGGCCCATGCGCCGAGTTGCGGAGCGCCGGGCTGATCGGAAATCCCCGTACGTTGCGGCCAGCAACCCGGCATCAGGTTGGCGCGGGCCGTCGAGCAGATGGGGCAAGTGGCATCGGCGACCGTGAACGGGATGCCCACCGCCGCCAGGCGCTCGGTGTTGGGGATCTCGTAGAAGTGGTCACCGAGGCAGACGGCATCCGTCGCCCCCAATCTTTCACGAGGCAGCCCCGAAAATTTGGTGGCGAGGGGGCGGAGACTGGCGGCAACGCCAGCGTGCCACAGCAACGGCGGCAAGCGCAGTGTGAAGACCTGCGACGGCACAGAGATCGTCGGGCGCGCAGCGGGTCGGCGCTTCGTTCGCGTGGCGGCGAAACCCTACCGCCGCCGCGGCCGGTTTGCACGGGCGGCCTTCCGTCGGCGAGGCACGCGTTCCGAAGCCCCGCTGCGCGGATTGAGCTGATCGAGAATGGCCTGCAGTCGGTGCCGGGCCTCGGCGGCCTCCGCGCCGCCCTCACCGGGCGCCACCGCCTTTTGCGAAAACGGGGCGTCGCTCATGTCGAACAGCTCGCCGCTTTCCGTCAGTTTCCAGCGAGCGCTCCGCACGTACCAGCGGTCGCCGAGCTGCACGAAGACCCATTCCCTAGGCTGGCCCCGCTCGCCCTTGATTTGAGGGGCAAAGCTGCCGCCGTCGAGGACGGTGTTCACCGGGATCTTCGCCCCCGCGAGTTCGGCGAAGGTGGGGAAGAAATCCGTCAGGTCCACGAGGTCGTCGCAGGTGCGTCCGGCGGGCGCGACCCCCTTCCAGTTGACGATCAGCGGAACTCGAGCGCTTCCCTCGAGCATCGACCCCTTCTGCCCGTCGATCCTTCGGCCGTTCAGAAGGGAGTGGCCGGCGCCGAACCTCGCCGTGCCGTTGTCGGCGGTGAAGAGGATCAGGGTGTTTTCGCGCAGGCCGAGCCGGTCCAGCTCCTCCAGGAGGCGGCCGACCTTCTTGTCAAGGTAGATCATCATGTCCTCGTAGAAGTCCTTCGTCTCCGGGCGGCTGTCGGGCGTGCGGACGATGGGGCCGTGGATCAGGTGGGTCGAGTAGTAAAACAGGAACGGCCGGTCGCGATGCCGGCGCAAGAAGTCGAGCGTGAACTCGAGGCAGGCGTCGGGGCCGTAGATCTCGTGATCGAAGGTGCGCGTTTCGCCGTTCACGGTGTAGCTCTTCACCCAGAACCAACCGCCGGCGACGGGGTCGGTCAACCATTCGTCGAAGCCCCAGTCGCCCGGCGTCTCGCCCATCTGCCGCCATTTGCCGGCCATGCCGGTGACGTAGCCGGCGGCGCGTAGCGTCTTAGCAAACGAGGGCTCGTCGGCCGACTTCGGGTTGACGGCCGAGGGATTCGTATGGCCGCCGGTCCGAAAACCGTAGCGACCGGTGATCAGCGCGCACCGCGACGGCCCGCAAAGCGGCATCGCGAAACAATGGGTGAACTTCATGCCGGTCTCGGCCAGCCGGTCCAGGCTCGGTGTCTTGCCCCGGAACCGGTCGCTGCCGAAACATCCAACGCCGTCCAGCCCGAGGTCGTCGGCGAAGATCAGCAGAATATTGGGGCGGACGGGCACGTCCGCGGCGCATGCCGCCGCGACCAGCCCCGCCGCCGCCACGAGGCAACAACAAGCGCGGTTCATGGCATTTTCTCCGATCCGCACGACCCAACAACGGCCGGGCCGGATGGATATTTTGCCGGCCGGGGGGCGCGAGAAGGCACCCGAGGTGGCTCGGCGGTTTCGGACGGCAGGCGCCACGGCCCGCGGCGATGCGCGGTGCGCGTTCGATCCGTTCATTCCCCTCGCATCGCCTTGCCAGATGCCGGCCACCGCGACGCGGCCCGGCCGCCGTAGGCGACCCCGGACGGGGCCGCTTCCGGAGAATCGACGCGCGTCAGTTGGCCGCCGCGGCGCAGGGAAACTCGATGATCGTGGCCGACAGGGCGGCGAGGCGGAGTTCGCCGAGCTCGACGGCGCCGACTTCCGCCACCGAGACCACGGGATCCTGGTCGGGATCGTTGAAGGACGTGGGGGCCGGGCCACTCAGCCGCCAGGCGCGGCCCGGGCCTTTGATGCGTGCGCCGGCCACGCGCAGCGGAACGCGCAGTTCCTCCCGCCACGGGTTGACGACAGACACCACCAGCCGGCGGCCATCGGACGACCGCAGGGCCTGCGCCTCCAGCAGGTGGCCGGTCTCGGTACGCAATGGTGAGCCGAGGAAACGGTTGCGGTACAGTTCGAGGGCCAGCCCCGTGGTCTCCATGGCCGCCCGGGTGCGGCTGGTCTTGATCGCGCCGATGACATTGACCGTCTGCGCGTAGAACGCCGAGACGATGACGTCCGACTGCCGGGCATACTCGTGGAACCCGGCGGCGATGCCCAGCGCGTCGCGCAGGAAATATCGGGTCCCGAGCTCGCCGAAGACGTGAGGGCCGTACCAGTAGTTCCACTCGGTCATGGCCACCGGGATGGGACGGTCGCGGAGGCCGGGAATGGAGGCGCGGTAGGCGCGATGGGCTTCCGCCTTCTGCCGGATCCTTTCGGGGATCTGGCGCACGTGGCTCATGTCGCCCGGCAGGTCGCCGCAATAGAAATGTTCCGCGATCCAGTCCATGTGGGCGGCGCAGGCCTTGAGCATGCCCTCGCTCCACGGCCCGGCGTTGCCGGAGGCGATCGCGATAAAGGAAGGGTGCGTTTGTCGCATGGTCCCCACCACCCAGTTGTGTTTGAGGAAATAGTGCTCGGGTTTCATGTAGCCGAGCTGCCAGGTTCCCCACATCTCGTTGCCGATGCACCAGTAGCGGATGTTGAACGGCTCGCGCGCGCCGTTGTCCGCGCGTTTCCGACCCCACCAGGTCGTTCGGGCATCGCCGTTGCTGTACTCGAGCTCGGCGGCGGCCGAGTGTGCGTCGCCGAACCCGGTGTCGACCGTCACCATCGGCTCCGTCCCGACGAGCCGGCAGAAATGGACGAACTCGTGCAGGCCGGAGTCGTTCGGTTCGATGCCCGTCCATGCCGGGTTCGCGCAAGTGGGCCGGCGGTCGCGCTCGCCGATGCCGTCGCGCCAGTCGTAACCCGAGACAAAGTTGCCACCCGGCCACCGGTAGATGGGGGCGCGCAGCCGGCGCAGCAACTCGACCGTGTCCCGGCGCATGCCCTCGACGCGATCCGCCGGCATGAGTGAAACGGCGCCTACCCGGACCGGCGCCCCGTCGGCACGCAGCGCCAACGCCGCGGAGGCGACGGTGCCTGTGGCGGTGAACTCGAACGGGATCCGCCGGGGCTCATCCCCCGCGACGGCCGCGCCGGTCAGGCCGCCGACGGCCCCCTCCAATGATACGGTCAGCCGCGCACCCCGCACGGCCGAGGACGCGACAACGTACCCCGTATACCGCCGCCCCGCCTCTACCGCCAAATGCCGCTGCCGGATGGCCGCCCCCGGCGCAAGCTCCACCGCGTGACGCCCCGACACCACGCCATGGGTGGTCATCGCCACGGCGTTCGGCCCGCCCGAGATGATCTCCCATGGCGAGGTGCGGAGAATCGGGTACGGGTTTGCCGGCGTGGGCTCCACACCCGGACCATAGGGCGCGTAGTCCGGCCGGACGGGGAAAAAGAACTTCCGGTCCTCCAGCATCTCGGCCCATATGCCACCATAGATACACCGGCCCAGGTGTTCGATGAACTGGCTGTACACCCGTTCGTCCAGCGGAGGACCGGACACGGAGGCGTCCACCGAAATGCCGCCCACCGACATTGGGTCGGTGGCCAGGATTTCAAGACGGACGTCGCGAAACGACGCCCGCCCCCGGCACTGACCGGGGCCGCCCAAGGCAGCCCGAATCTCGACCATGTCGTTCGTCGTCGAGTCGAACTCGATGAACAGACGTGTCCAGTCCGAGGTGCCCGTCAGCCGTGCTGATGCAGTGGCGAGGCCGGGGATGGAAAGGTACGCGCCGTCAGCCCCTCCACGCCCTCGGCGCGAGCCCATGCGGTGAGCCGATGGCGGGAGAAGGGCCGTAGCCCGACGCGGTGGAGCCATCCTGCGTGAGCAGGCCGCACGGCCTCCACGACGGCAACCGGGCGCCCTTCGAAACGCTGGACCGCAAAGAAGGCCTCACCGTTCCAGGTTCGGGTCCGCCAGCCGCGCGCGGCGTCGTCGGAGCGCTCGGGAAACTCCAGCGGCTCGGTTGCGGCAGCCGCGGCGATGGCGAGGGAGAGATGAATCTTCGATGCGACGTGGACACCCATAGGTTTTCTCCTTATTTGGGAATACTAAGTATATGTGGTGACGAGGTCAAGCCCGCCGTCGGCCAGGGCGCCGGCGGGGCTGTTGGGGCGGGGCGGGTGGCTTGCGGTGCGCGGTGGGCCGACCGATGATGCGCGGCGCAGAAAGGTGGACTCATATGACGAAAGTGGTGATCGTGGGTGCAGCCGGCCGGATGGGCCGCACCCTGGTCCGGTGCATCCGGGAGGGGGCCGTACCGGACGTTGTGCTGGTCGGAGCGGTGGACCTGTGGGACTGCCCGGATCTGGGCCGGGACGCCGGGCGCGTGGCGGGGGTGGACGAGGTCGGCGTGCCGATCGGCTGCGACCTGGCAGCCGTGGCGCCGCAGGCGGATGTGGTGGTGGATTTCAGTTCCCATCACGGGTCGACCGGCAACTCCTCGCGCTGCGCCGAATGGGGGCGACCGATGGTGATCGGCACGACAGGTTTGAGCGCGGACGAGCAGGCCGAGGTGGGGGCTGCGGCGCGGCGGATTCCGATCGTGATGTCGGCCAACATGAGCCTCGGCGTGAACCTGCTGCTATCCCTGCTCGAACGGGCGGCCGTGGCGTTGAGGGACCGGGGGTACGACGTGGAGATCGTCGAGCGCCATCATCGTCAGAAACGCGATGCGCCCAGCGGCACGGCGCTGATGCTCGGCGCCGCAGTGGCTGCGGGATTCGGCCGGCGGTTGGAGGAGGTCGCGGTTTACGGCCGTCGTGGGATGAGTGACGGCTCGCGGCCGGGGGGCGAGATCGGCTTTCACGCGATGCGCGGCGGGGACATCGTGGGTGACCACACCGTGCTGTTTGCGGGGATGGGCGAGCTGCTGGAGTTCACGCACCGTGCAACCGGCCGTGAAACCTTCGCGATCGGCGCGCTGCGTGCCGCCGCGTGGGCGAAGGATCGGGCGCCGGGCCTGTATTCGATGCGGGACGTGCTGGGGGTGTGACGAGGCGCCGCCGGGGGCGGCCGGAGGAACGGAACATGGTGGTGACGCTGGTGCACGTGACGGTGCGGCCCGACCGCGTGGCGGACTTCATCGAAGCGACCCGCCGCAACCACGAGGCCTCCGTGCGCGAGCCGGGCAACCTGCGCTTTGACGTGTTGCAATCGGCCGACGACCCCGCACGGTTCATCCTCTACGAAGCCTATGTGGACGAGGCTGCGGCGGCGGCGCACAAGTCCACGGCGCACTATGCCGAATGGCGGGACGCCGTGGCCGGGTGGATGGCCGGGCCGCGTCGGGGCGAACGCTACGCAGGTTTGTTTCCCTCCTCCTGAGGCCCGGCGTTCGGGCCGCGGTCAACGGCCGGGACTGGGCGGGCGCTCGCCCGCCGGCGGGTCCGGGACCGGCGTCGGCCCACGCGACGCCGGCGGCTCGGCGCGGAAAAACTCTTCGATCGGCATAAGGTTTTCGGCGGAATAGCCGACGTATTTCAACGAGGGGATGGTGGAGACGGCCGCGCGCCAGCGAGAACTCTCGGAGGGGACCACTAGCGAGGTCAGCGTGCGGCACCGGGCAAGCGGAGCCAGGTCGCGAACGTGCAAAGCCCCTGCCAGGTCGAGATACGTCAACGGCAGATCGGCCAAAGGCGAAAGGTCGACGACGCGGGTGCGCCCGATGGTCAGGTGTCTCAAGGGCGCTCCCCGGAGCGGGGAGAGATCGTCCACGGCGCAAGCGCGCACGGACAACGTCTCCAGCGGCATTCCGCGCAACGGAGACAGGGAGTTGACCTCCTGCAGGCCGTTGGCGATCAACGACTGAAGGCGCAATCCGGCCAGCGGCGCCAGGGAGGCCATGGGGTTCCCGCTGATGTTGAGTTCCTTGAGCGGCAGGGCCTTCAACGGCGTCAGATCCTTCACCCCAGGGCATGCGGCGATGTTCAGCGACTCGATCGGTGAGTCAGACAACGGCGAGAGGTCCGTGACCGCGGTGTCCGCGATGGAGAGCGTCGTCAGCGGCATGCCGCGCAGCGGCTTTAGGTCATCCACCCGCGCGCAGCCGTCCAAGGCGAGCTCCTCCAGCGCCATGCCGGTCAGGGGCCGCAGCGAAGCCAGATGCGAATTCTGCCGGACCGCCAGGCGCTTCAGCGGCATGCCGGCCAGGGGTGCCAGGTTGGAGATTCGATTCTCGGACACGTCGAGGGATTCGATCTGCAATCCCGAGACGATCGTCAGGCTGTCGATGGCGCAGCGGATGAGGGCCAGGCGCCGCAGCGGGAGGGCGCGGAGGCCGTCGTAGGTTTCCAGGCGCGCACCGCGCAGTTCAAGTTCCTGGATCGGCAGTCCGCGCAGCACCGACAGATCGCGCCAGCCGGGCGCGGTGGCCGTCACCCGCACCAAGGGCAGCCCCGCCAGCGGCGCCAGGGACGTCACCTGCGGACCGGCCGCGCCGTCAAGGACGAGTTCGAGGCCGTCGGGGACGGGCCGCAACAGCGCGTCGGGCGGGGCCGTCAGGGAGGGATTGGCACGACGTAGCCCCTCGCGGGCGCGGTCGAGCACGGCCGGCTCCACTTCTCGAGGGTACGTGTTGACCTTTTCGATCGCCCGAAGCACGTCCTCCATCTCGGCGGCGTGCCGAGTGGTACCGTGGATGCGGCGGAACTCGGCGGCGGCGGCGCGAATGTTGGCGAGGTCGGCGGCGGGGAACGCCGTGCGGCGGATGCGGGCGGCGATCTCGGTGGGGGGGAGGCCCTCCGGAATGTTGAGCCGGCGCAGCAGCGTTGCGAGCGCGCGCTGGGCAGTGGATTCGGCGGCGGCCTGCAACTCCGTGTCGAGGGCCATCAACATGCGCCGGGCGACCTCGTCGCTCGCGACGGCCTCAAGCTGCTTGCGAGCCATCGGCAAGTTGTTGGCCTCGATCAGAAGGAGGGCCTGCAGGATGCGGTTGGCGGGCGATGGCACGCGCTCCAGACGGCGGAATTTTTCGGACGGCGCCAACTCTGCGTAACTGAACGACCGCTCCACGTAACCGCCGCCGACCTTCCGGCGGGCGGCGACCGCGGACCCGTTGACTCCGGTGATCTCCCAGTGCTCAGATCCGCCATTGGATTGGATCTCGATCGTCCGGCCGGCGTCGACGCGGAAGGCGTCGAGGACCAATTCGCGCATTCGCTGTGCCGCGAGGAGGATGTTGCGGAAGGCCACCAGCTCGGGTGCGGATGGATCCATCTGGGCCTCCCGGCAGCCCTCGTCAAAGGCGGCGAGCGCCGCCGCGGGGTTCAGCCGGACGAGTTGCCGCGCGGCCTCCCGGTGGGCGCGCTCCATCGTGTCCTGGGCGGCTTGCGCGCGACGGGCCTCGGCCTCCTCCTCCAGCTTGCGGATTCGCTCGATCTCCTGTTTCCGGGCCGCCTCCGTCTCGCGTGCCCAGGGGCCGTCGTATTCTTCGAGGAGGCGGCGGGCGCCGTCGAAGTCGCCCGCCTCGACCAGGGGAGTGACCGACTGGCGGAGCTCCTCGACGGCGCGGCGGATCTCCTCAGTCATGCGCTTGCGGAGAGCCGCGATCTGGGTCATCGCGAGCTTGGCGAACTCCGTACCCTCGGCCTCGCGGTGGAACGCGCTCCAGATCTGCAGGCCCTCCTTTGGCGACGCCGCGTGTCGCTCCTGCTGGGCGATCAGCTCCTTATACTGCGCTTCGAGGGCATCCATCTTCTGGGGTCGCTCCTCGAGCGGCGGGGCGGGCGTGGAGGGTGCCACGGGCGGTGTCAGCGGGCTGTGCACGTGGCGAACGACAAACGACGCGAAGGCGGCTACGATCAACAGCGCGACCACGGTGATCGCAATCATCGCGGCCGTTTCGCCGGGCGTACGCCGCCGCCGCTGGGCGCCGCTGTCGCGCAGGGCGCTGAGCTCGGCGGCCGTCAGGCGCAGACGGTTCGTCGGCTCGGCCGGCAGGGCGCTGTGCACCGGCGGCTTGCCGGCCAGACAGCGGTCCATGTCGGTCAACAGCTCTTTCCAGGTGGAGTATCGCTCGGCGCGGTCGCGGGCCAGCATGCCGCCGAGCAGGGCGACGACGTTGGCGGAGATCTGCGGATTGAGGCTGCGCGGGTCCGGTAGGGGCTCCTCGAACTTGCGGCGAAGCGTTTCCTCCTGCGTGTCGGCCGCGTAGGGAAGCTGGCCGGTGAGCATGTGGTAGAGGGTGGCGCCGAGGGCGTAGATGTCCGACCGGCAGTCAAGGTCGTCGCGTCCCTCCGCCTGCTCGGGGCTCATGTAGTTCGGCGTGCCTGCGACCCTCGGCTTGGCGTCCACCGCACCGGCGGTTTGCACGGAATGGGCGAGGCCCAGGTCGGCCAGCTTGGGCTCTCCGTGGGCGTCCACGAGGATGTTGCCGGGCTTGATGTCACGGTGGAGCAGTCGATGTTCCGTCCACGCGTATTCGAGCGCCCGCGCGATCTTCCGGACGATCTTCAGCGCCTCGCGTTCCGGGATGCGCCCATGGGCCGCCAGCCGGCGGTCAAGCGCCTCGCCGTTGACGTAGCTCATCGCGAGGTAGAGGTAGCCGCCGTCCTCCCCCGCCTCGTGGGCGGTGACGATGTTGGGATGCTCCAGCCGTGCGAGCGTTCGCACCTCCTGGATGAACCGCTGCTTGTCCTCTTCGCTGCGGGCATGGCCGGCGAGAATCTTCAGGGCGACCATGCGATCCATCGACAGCTGTCGGGCGAGGTAAACCTCGCCCATGCCGCCGGTGCCGATCAGGCGGTCGATCTTGAAGCCCCCAATCGTCACCCCGGGCCCGAGGCGCGCCTGGGGGACAGTCACCGACGTGTTGCACGCCGGGCACCTGACCTCCTGCCCTGCCGCCGAGGCGTCGATCGCCAGCTTGCTTTGGCAGGCTGGACACCGGAAACTGATCTCCATTCAGGCTGGGCTCGCTTTTAGCGTGGCCCTGATAGTAGGGGACCGCTGGGGCTCCATCAACCCTTCCGGTCGGGACCGCGGGTTGGACGGCGCGAACAGCCATGAACATTAAAGTGTTGGAAGCGGCCTTGCGCGCTGCCGGCTACGTTACCGGCGTCGCTGGTGCCCTCCTGACTGCCCGGGCCGGCGCCGATGGGACTGCTCGCCGGATCGGTTTTGTTCTGCTGATTTTGATGTTCGCGGCCTTTCTTGCGGCGATGTCGCTGCGGGTTGCGGACCAATGGCTTTCGGTTCAACGGCGGGTGCGCGGCGTCCGGATTCGTTCCTCCGAACAACGCCGGGACGGCGAGCAGGGCCGACAGAGCCGCTAGCATGCGGCGACGGTTCATGGTTGGCCCCATAGCCCCAAGGCGGGGCGCGGACATGAAGCGCAGGCCCGGCTGTTCGGCGAACGCCGGGGACCGGCTATTCGACGGACGAGAGGCGCCGCCGGAACGAGTCGGCCATGCCGCTGAGGAGGCTGTACATGGCCGGCACCAGTCCCAGCGTCAGCAGCGTGGCCGAGGTCAGACCGAACATGACGGCGACCGCCATCGGGGCCCACCAGGCGCTGGATTCGGACCCGGTGACCAGCCGCCACGGCCACGTGTGGATGTCCAGACTCCACCCGACCGCCATCGGAAACAGCCCGAGCACCGTGGTCGCCGCGGTGAGCAGGACGGGGCGCAGCCTACGGACACCGGCGACGACGATCGCCTGGTGGCGGTCCATGCCCTGTGCCCGGAGCTGTCGGATGCAGTCGATCAGCACGATCGCGTTGTTGACGACGAAGCCGGCCAGCGTGATGACGCCCAGACCCGTCATGATGATGCCGAACTTCATCCGGCGGAGGATCAGGCGCCACATCACGCCGACCAGCGACAGCAGGACCGAGGAGAAGACAATGCCCGGGATTAAAACGGAGTTGAACTGGAGGACCAGGATCACGAGGATCGCCGCGCTGGCGACCATGAACGCGTGGAGCAGAAACCGGGCCGACTGCTGCATCTGGCGGTTCTCGCCGGTGAAGGCGACCGCGCACCCCGGCGGCACCGGCACGGCGGCCACCCGCGCCTTGACGTCGCGCAGGATCCGGTCCACGCCCCGGCCGGCGTCGTTGCCGCTGATCTTGATGACGCGCTTCTGGTCCTTGCGCTGGATGGCGACGCGGCCGGCCGCGTAGCGGAACGTCCCCAGCGACGTGATCGGGACGGCGGCGCCAGACGGCGTCGGGATGCGCAACCGTTCCGTCCAGTCGAGCGTGGCGCGCTGGTCCGCGGGCAGGCGGACGGTAATGTCGTACTCCTCGGTCTCGCCCCGGAAGCGCCCCGCCTCGACGCCGTAGAGCGCCATGCGCAGGAACGTCCCGATCGACCGCGTGTCGCCGCCCAGCATCGCGGCCCGCTCGCGGTCGACGTGGAACTGGAGTTCGGGCAGCGCGTCCTCGAAGTCGTCGCGGAGGTCCACCAGCCCGGGGACGTCGGCGACGGCGCGGGCGATCTCGACGCCACGTTCGGCCTGTTCCACCGTGCGAGACGACGCCGCGACGGCCGCCGCCTCCCGCAGCCGAAGAATTGCCTCCTCCACCTCGAGCTGGATCGTCCGCTCCATCTCGTCGAGGTCCGCCCGAGCCGATTCGAGGATAAAGCCGAAACAATGTCAACCGGCCGGGGGCGCGCCGGGCGGCGCGCGCGGCCGGTTGACTTCCGGCGGCGGGGCGGGGAACCTGTCGCGTTTTCGGGATTTCGTGTGAACCGTTCCGTTCCAACCCATCCACGTCTCTCGGCGTACGTGTTCGAGCACCGGGGCGCGGTGGCGCTGTCGGTGGCGTGCGTGATCGCCGCGGTGTCGGCGCAGACCTATGCCCCGGTGGTGATCCGCGGGATCGTGGACGGGCTGGCGGCGGGCGCGCTGGATCGGGCCGGCTTGTGGCGGGGAACGGCGCTGTTTCTGGCGGTGACGCTGGCCGGCGGCGCGGCGTCGCTGTGGATGCGCGGCGTGCCGCTGCGCATGAGCCACCGGGTGGAGCGGGCGCTGCGGCGGGACCTGTTTCGGCATCTGGCGACCCTCGACCCTGGGTTCTACCGGTCCATACGGACCGGCGACCTGATGACGCGGATGGTGTCCGACGTGGCGATGGTCCGGGAGTTCGTCGGCCAGGGCATCCTGCAGGGCGTGCGCTCGGCGGTGGCGGCCATCGTGGCGTTCGGGGCGATGCTGGCGACCAGCCCCCGGCTGATGCTGGTGATGGCCGCGCTGTATCCTCCGCTGATCCTGGTCTTTTTTCTTCTGCTCGGGCTGATCCGCCGCCGCCACGAGGCGGCGCAGGAACAGCAGGCCGAGTTGTCCAACCACTGCCAGGAGACGTTCGCGGGGTTGCGGACGGTCCGGGCGCTGGCGGTGGAACACCTGCGCGAGGCGGCCTTCGAGCGCCACAGCCGGGAGGCGGCCCGGCGCAACCTGGCGCTGGCGTGGGTTCAAAACCCGTTGTGGCCACTCTTCGGGTTCGCCTTTGCCGCCAGCTCGCTGGCGCTGGTCCTTGTGGGGGGGCGGATGATCATGACGGGCCGGCTCACCATCGGGACCCTGGTCCAGTTCCAGCAGTACCTGCTCTACCTGCAGTGGCCGATGCTGGCCATCGGCTGGACGGCCAGCCTCATCCAGCGCGGCCGGGCCTCGTGGCGGAGGCTCTCGGAGATTCTGGAACGGGCGCCGGTCATCTGCGACGGCCCGCGCACCGACGGGTCACTCCGGGTGGTGGAGGGGGACATCGAGTTCGACGGCGTGTCGGTCGTCGTCGAGGGCCGGCCGCTGCTGCGGGACGTGCGACTGCGCATCCCGGCGGGGCGGGTCGTCGGCATCACAGGGCCGACGGCGGCCGGCAAGACGCTCCTCGCCTCGCTGCTGCCGCGCCTGCTCGACCCGAGCGAGGGCGCCGTCCGGATCGGGGGCCGCGATGTCCGCGAGTACCCGCTTGCGACGCTGCGGGCGGCGTTTGGCGTGGTGCTTCAGGAGCCGGTGCTGTTTTCCGACACGCTCGCGGGCAACCTGGCCTTCGGCCTGGAAGGGGCGGAGGACGAATGGCTCCGCCGCGTCGCCTGGCTGGCGCACCTGCACGAGGATGCGCAGGAGCTGCCACAGCAGTACGAGACGCTGGTGGGGGAACGCGGCGTGACGCTGTCCGGCGGTCAGCGCCGCCGGGCGGCGCTCGGCCGGGCCCTTGCGCGCCGGCCGCGTTACCTGGTGCTCGACGACGTCTTTTCGGCGGTGGATACGCAGACGGAGGCGGCGATCCTCGCCAAGCTCGGACCGGTGCTGCGGGAGGGGACGGCGCTGGTCGTCAGCCATCGTGCCTCGACGCTGCGCCGGACCGATTTCATCGTCGTCCTCGAGGAGGGCCGCATCACGGCCGTCGGCCCCCATGACGAGCTGATCGCGCGGCCGGGCTATTATCGCGACCTCGTCCGCCGCCAGGAGCTGGAGGCCCGGCTGGAGGAGCCGGCATGATCGAGGACGCCGTCGCGCTCCATCGCCGCGGGGCCACCGCCCGGCTGCTCGCCCGCGCACTGCGCTATGCTCGGCCGTACGCCGGCCATGTTCTTGTCTCGATCGCGCTGCTGATGCTGGTCTCGGCCGCCATCAATGCCCTCCCGCTGTTGATCCGCCGCGCGATCGACCGCCGCATCCTGGCGGCGGAGCTGCCGGTGGGCGTGCGCTGGAGCGGACTCGTTCAGGACGCCGCCTGGTTCCTCGTCCTGGCCGGCGGCGCCTTCGTGCTCCGCTTTCTGGAGAGCATGCTGACGGCGTGGATCGGCCAGCGCATCGTCCATAACGTGCGGATGGATGCCTTTCGCCGGGCGCAATCGCTGGACATGGCCATGCTCGATCGCACCCCCATAGGGCGCCTGATGACGCGCCTGACCTCGGACATCGAGGCCGTTCAGCGGTTCATCACCGAGGGGCTGGTGGGCGGCGTGGCCGACCTCTTCATGCTGATCGGGGTGGTGGGGTTCATGTGGGCGCTCGACCGGCGGCTGGCGGCATGGACGCTGGCGGCCCTGCCGCCGATGGTCGCGGCGTTGGCGTGGGTCAACGTCCGGCTGCGCCGGGCCGGCCGCGAGATCCGCACTCGGGCCTCGGCCCTGAACAGCCTTCTGCAGGAGCAGATCGCGGGGATGACCACGATCCAGTTGTTCAACCGGGAGGAGCACGCCCGCCGCCAGCACGACGAGCGCAACGACGCACTGTTCCGCGCCCATCTGGACGAGGTCCGCTGGTTCAGCCTCTACTGGCCGGTCCTCGAGACCGCTCAGGCGGTCTCCATGGTGCTCGTTCTGGTGCTCGCCGTCGCGGGCCGGTCTTCCGGCGCGGCGGTCTCGGTCGGTGCGCTCGCGGCCTTTCTCGCGTACGTGCGCGAACTGTACCGCCCGATCGGTGCCCTGGCCGACAAGGCCGGCCTCCTGCAGCAGGCCGCCGTCTCCGCCGAACGGCTCTTCGACCTGCTCGACACGCCGGTGACGATCGCCGATCCGCTGGCGGCCGCCGCGCCGGAGATCCCCGACCCACCGGCGGGCGGCCCGGCCATCCGCTTCGACCATGTGTGGTTCGCCTATTCGGGGGAGCACTGGGTGCTGCAGGACGTCGACCTGGACATCCGGCCTGGCGAGTCGGTGGCCGTCGTCGGGACCACCGGCGCAGGAAAGAGCACCCTGGCGGCGCTGCTGGCGCGATTCTACGACGTGACGCGGGGCGCGGTGCGCGTCGGCGGCGTCGACGTGCGCGAAGTGCCCCTGCGCGACCTGCGCCGACGCATCGGCCTCGTACTGCAGGAACCGTTCCTCTTCTCCGGCACCATCGCGGAGAACATCGCGCTGGCCGACCCCGCCCGGCCGCGGGCGGACATCGAGGCGGCCGCCCGTTTTGTCCACGCGCACGAGTTCATCGAGCGGCTGCCCCGCGGGTACGACACGCTGGCGGGAGAGCGCGGCGGCACGCTCTCGGCCGGTGAAAAACAACTGATTGCCCTAGCCCGCATCGCGTTGGCCGCCCCGCCGTTGCTGGTGGTGCTTGACGAGGCGACGTCGAGCGTGGACAGCGAAACCGAACACCGCATCCAGCAGGCGATCCGCCGGCTGATGCGCGGTCGCACGACCCTGGCGATCGCTCACCGGCTTTCCACGATCCGCGACGCCGACCGCATCATCGTGTTGCGGCAAGGGCGCGTCGTTGCGCAGGGGCCTCACGAGGATCTGCTCCGGAGCAGTCCGTACTATCGGCGCCTCTACGAGCTGCTGGGTCTCGATACCGCGACGGCTGCCTGACGCGAGCGGACACCGCCGGCGCGACGGCGCCTACGGATCCCGGACCGTCCAGTGCCGGCCGTCGGGACCGCGAATCACCGCGCCATCTCGCGTCCAGCGGACCACCGCGCCCGGCGCCAACGGCACCTTGCTCTCGCCGCCCGGCACGTCGATGACGAACTGGGGGATCGCCAGGCCGGTCAGCCGCCGCCGCATCATCGCCACGAGTCGGAGGGCGCGCCGGAGGGGGACGCGAAAATGCCCCGCCCCACGCACCGGATCGCAGTGCAGCAGGTAGTACGGGCGTACCCGGATCTCGACCAGGCCGCGGAAGAGATCCTCCAGCGTCCGGGCATCGTCGTTCACGCCGCGGAGCAGAACCGTTTGGTTGCCGACCGGCACGCCGGCGTCGACGAGCCGGCGGCAGGCCTCCGCGGAGGCCGGCGTGATCTCGGCCGGGTGGTTAAAATGCGTGTTGAGCCAGACCGGATGGTGCCGCCGAAGCACCCGGCACACCGACCGCGTGATCCGCGCCGGCAGCAAAACGGGCATCCGAGTGCCAATCCGTATCACGCGGACGGTCGGGACGGCGCGCAGCGCGCCGAGCAACTCATCCAGCCGTCGGTCGGAGAGGCACAGCGGATCGCCGCCAGTGACGAGCGCCTCCCGGACCTCCGGGTGACGCCGCAGCCATTCGGCCGCCCGGGCCGCATCCGCCGCCGCCAGCGTCGCGCCGTTCGCGTTCGTGACCAGTTCGTTGCGACGCGTGCAGTGCCGGCAGCGAACCGCGCACTCGCGCGTGGCGCACAGCGCCACGCGATCCGCATAGCGCCGGATCACTCCGGGCACGACCGTGTGGCCCTCCTCGTCGAACGGATCCGGCGGCAGGCCGCGGTGGCGAAGCTCCTCGCGCAGGGGGACGCACATGCGCACGATCGGGTCGCGCGGCGACCATTCGCGGATGAGCGACGCGTAATACGGCGTGACCGCCATCGGCCATCCCGAGGACTCCGGGTCCGCCGCCCAGGGGACCGGGCCGGCCTTTCCCAGCCATCGGGCCAATTCCTCAGGGGTGCGAAGCCGCGCCCTCATCTGGACCGGCCACGGCGCCCCCGGGCTGACCCGGCGGGGCGTCCGCGACATTGACCGGATACGGCCGGCGGCGGTCCGTCTGGTCATGGCGCAGCGGTGCTCCGGGGAACGTCGGGCGCCGCCGCGGAGGCCGCGTCGTCCGCCTCCTCCTGTTCCACTTGGAGCCAGGCGGCGGCGGAGCGGTTCGACGCCAGCTCGCGGGCGCGGATTTCCCAGAACCCACTCTCGTCGTTGGGGGCGATCTCGATCATCAGGTTCAGCTCACCGTCCCGCGTGGCGTGCCATCCAGTCCATTCGGCCTCGCGTCCGGCGGAGTCGCGGACCTCCACCCGGAGCGGCACGACGGCCGGAACGGGGGTGCCGACGTCGTCCTCGACGCGGATCGTCAGGGGGGCGGTGCCGCCGCGCCGCGCGACGGCCGGCGCGACGATCCGTACGCACGCGATCGGCCGGTCGACCACCATCCAGATCCGTCCCTTCGCACGGACCGAACTCGTGGCGAAAGACGAGGTCGCCGCCGCGTTCCTCGGCGGCCACGGGCAGATGCGCGACGAGATCGTAGACGTGGCCGCCCGTCCGGCGAAGACGCACCTCCGCGGATTGGGGCACACCGTCCTCCATCACCAGGCCGTGCCGGCCGACGTAGGTTCCGTATTGCCGGAGGTCGTTCACCGCGAACACGTAGTCCGTGGCTCCGTATTGCCGCAGGCGGGGCACGACGGTCGGCGACGAGGTGCGCAGCCGCGCCGGGTGTCGGCTGCCGAGGGCCTCGGCAAGGCGGCGGCCCTTTTCCACCATGGCGGCGTGTTCCTCGCTGGCACGCCCCGTCCGGGGAACGATGGGGATGCGCAGGTCGGCCTCGACGGCCGGTGACAGTCGCTCGTCGCCGATGACCAGCCCGCCGCGCCGGCGGAAGTCGGCGATGCGGTCGACGATCGTGCGGGGTAGCACGTCGCAGTCGGGAAGCGCGAGCACCGAAATGCCGTCGAGGCCGTCGCGCGCGATCGTCTCCTCGTACAGGATGCGGGGCGACAGTTGCGCGTAGGTCAGGATGTGCCATGCGGTGCCGGCCCAGCCCTGCCCCCAGCCGTAGGTGCCACGGCCGGCGAACATCTGCGAGGTGAAGCTCTCTAGCATCCCCGAGGGCGCCGGGGCGTCGGGGATCTGCAGCAGCGCCGGCCCGAGCGGCTCGAGCACCTCGCGCAGCAGGCGGCGCAGTTCGTGCTGGGTCTCCGGATGCGTCAGCCGATAAGGCCCGCGGACACCGGGGCAGGGGACCAGCGACTGCCAGCCGTGGTACATGATGCCGGCGACCGGCCGCGCGATCTTCACCCAGAAACACTCGCGCAGGTGCATCGGCGCGATCGTCAGGAAGGCGGCGTCGGGTTCGATGTCCTCCCACGGCGAGAGCGCCGCCGCCCGCGCGGCCGAATCCGCATTGGCCGGCGCGAGCGCGGCGCGCCGGACGGCGCGGTCCGGCGCCGCGTCGGTGGACAGCAGGCAGGGACCGAATCGTCCGTTCGATACGATCGAGGCGCCCGCCAATTGCAGGTGCAGGCCGTTCGGACCGGCGTCGCGCAACGGGTCGTCGGGGAGAACCAACCAGCAGGCGATCACCCTGGGCCCCGAGGCCTGCGCACCCTGGTAACGCGCGGTCCACGGTTCGCAGGCCGCCCACGACAGCGCAGCCAGCAGCGGGAGGATGAGGCCGGCAAGGGATTCAGCCTTCATGGGCCCATCATGATACCTTCGCCGGGGCCGCGAAGCCAGCGGCAGTTTGACAACCGCCGTGCGGACTGGTCTATTGTCCGGTCGGAACGCGCGGCGGCGCCGGCCTGCGGGCCGGCGGCCGAACTGGCTCCCGACGTGGGGGTATAGCTCAGTTGGGAGAGCGCTTGAATGGCATTCAAGAGGTCAGGGGTTCGACTCCCCTTACCTCCACCATTGGGGCCGGTGCGGCGACCGCTCCGCGCGCGGGGAGGTGAGCCGTGCGCGTTCCCGCGCGGTTCGTTGCGGGGTGGATGGCGGCCATGACGGCGGCAGGATCGGCGGCCGAATCCGCCGGACAAGGGCGACGGCGTCCGGCGGATCACGAACGTCCGGCCGCGCCTGGAGGTGTACTCTCCGGCCGACCCGTGCGGTACGGCGGTGCTGGTCTGTCCCGGCGGGGGCTACAATATTCTCGCCATTTCGCACGAGGGCACGGACGTTTGCCGCTGGCTCAACGGCCTGGGGGTGACGGCCGCGTTGCTGCACTACCGCGTGCCGAATCTGCGCGACGCCGCGTTCACGGACGCGCAGCGAGCAATGGGCCTGCTGCGGCGGCGGTCGGCGGAGTTCGGAATCCGCCCCGACCGGATCGGCCTCCTCGGCTTCTCCGCCGGCGGCCACCTCGCCGCTCGGGTGTGCGCTCACGATGGGCCGAGAATGTACGCGCCCGTCGACGACGCCGACGAGGCGCCCGCCCGGCCCGATTTCGCGGTGCTGATCTACCCCGCTTACCTGGCCGACACCAACTCGCCCGGCGGCGTTAGCGCGACCCTGCCGGCCGGAGCGCACTGTCCGCCCACCTTCCTCGTCCACGCGGCCGACGACCGTAGTTCGCCCGCCAACAGCATCTCCTGGTTCCTGGCGTTGCGCGGGGCCGGAGTGCCGGCCGAGATGTACGTGTACGAGTCCGGTGGCCATGGGTTCGGCATGAAAACGTCGGTGCCGCCGACGCTGCGCGAGTGGCCCGAGCGGTGCGCGGAATGGATGCGCGACCGCGGTCTGGTGCCCGCCCTGCCGCCATGATCCGGAGAAAGACGACCACGGGCGCTGGCCCCGCCGTTTGCAGCAGGTGGCCATCGGCAGTGGCGCTGCGCGGGTGGCGCGACCGCAGCGGCGCACGGGTGGCCGGGTGGCGCCTGTCCCTGAATCGTCACAGGCCAGAACGCAAGCCGGTCCGATGAGCCCTGCCGCCTCCATGTCTCCGCGGGAACGGTTGCGCGTCACGCTGGCGGGGGGGATGCCCGACCGCGTCCCCGTCTCGCCGTTCGTCCAAGAGGAATACCTGGCGTTCTGTTATCCGGACCGCCCCACGGCGGACCGGGTGGTGGATGCGACCCGGCTGGCGGAGGCGCTGGATTTCGACCTGATGGCGCATCCGCGCACCCTCGAGCCTCCGCATTTTTCCGCCGGAGCCGGCCGGGGTGGGAGGTGCGTCCGGAGCGGGCCGAGGAGGACGGCATGCAGGTGCAACGGCTCCGGATCCGCACGCCGTCGCATGAGCTGGTGCGTAAGGACCGCCGTCCCCTGGCCGGCGCGGCGACGGCGGGGGTGAGCTGGACGCCGGTGCGGCCGCTGCTGGCCGACGCGAACGACCTCGCCGTCTTACTGGAACGGATGCCGCCGCCGGACGACGCGGGTCGCCGCGAGATGAAGGAGACGATCGCCGGCTGGCGCGCCGTTCTCGGCGAACGCGGCATCGTGGCGCCATGGGGATTCGCCGGCGTGTTCAACGCGGCGGCGGAACCGGTCGGCATGGACCGGCTCTACGCGATGCCCTTCGAGGAACCGGACGAGTATGCGGCGCTGATGGAGGGGCTCGCCGCGGCCGAGGCCGACTACAACGCCGTGCTGGCCGCCGCCGGCGCCGCCGCCGTCGGCATCCAGGGCCACATCGCCGGCGGCCAGTCGGTCGGCCCCGATTTCTTCCGGGAACGTGTCCTGCCATGGGAACGCCGCGTGGTCGGGGCCATTCACGCGGCCGGGGCCTTCACCGTGTACCACAACTGCGGCCACGCGCGTTCCCTGTACGAGGTCTATCGCCAGCTGGGGATGACCGCGTAGGAGACGGTCGCCGAGCCGCCGCGGGGCGACAACACCCTCGAGGAGGCGAAAGCCATGCTTGGCGACCGGATCGTGCTGATCGGCAACCTCGAGCAGGTCGGGTTTCTGAAGCGAGCCACCCCCCGCGAGGTCGCCGAGCGGACGCGACGGATGGTTCGAGTAGGCAAACCCGGCGGCCGCTACATCGCCGCCGCCGCAGACTTCATCGAGCGCGGAACCCCGCTGGGCAACCTGCGCGCGATGATCGAGGCGGCGAAGGACGAGGGAGACCACGGATCACGATGGTGCGCCTGCCGCGAATCGAACGCGGAACCTTCAGCTCCGGAGGCTGACGCTCTGTCCAATTGAGCTACAGGCGCGCGCCGCCCTGGGCCCGCTCGGGCCGGGCAGGCGCCAGGATGCCATTCGGGCCCCGGAAAGGCAACCGTGCCCCGCGCCGCCGCCCCTCGGCCGCTCGGATTGAGGAGCGGCCGGCGGCGGGGGATACTCCAGGGGGCCCGGCCCGCGGCCGGGGCGTGCGTCCGATGGGCGGAATCTCCCGCGACACGATCGAACTGATCCGGCGACGATGCGACATTGTCGAGGTCGTCGGCGCGTACCTGCCCCTGCAACGAGCGGGCGCGGCCTTCCGGGCCCTGTGCCCCTTCCACAAAGAGAAGACGCCATCCTTTTACGTCAACCCCGTCCGCCAGATCTTTCACTGCTTCGGATGCCACGCCGGCGGCGATGTGATCCGCTTCGTGATGGAGTACGAGCGGCTCGATTTCCTCGCCGCGGTGCGGCTGCTCGCCGAGCGGGCGGGCGTGGCGGTCCAATTCGACGATCGAGACCGCCCGGAGCGTTCACGCCGCGAGCTGCTCCTCAAACTGCACGAAGCGGCGGTCGAATTTTTCCGCGAGCGGCTGCGTACCGGGCCCGGCTCGGAGGAGGCGCGCGCCTATCTGAAGGCCCGGCGTCTCGAGGGCGAGGCCGAACGCCGGTTTCGGATTGGCTGGGCGCCCCCGGGCGGCGCGGACCTCGTCGAGTGGGCCCGTCGCCAGGGGTGGGCCCTGGACCTCCTGATCGAGGGAGGACTCGCCGTCGCGGGCGACCGGGTCCGCGACCGTTTCGTGGGGCGGCTCATGTTCCCGATTTGCGACGAGCAGGGACGCCCGATCGGCTTCAGCGGCCGCCTCGTGCGAACGGACGAGTCCGGCGCCAAGTACGTCAACACGCCCGAGACGCCCCTGTTCCACAAGGGGCGGATCCTTTTCGCGCTCGACAAGGCGCGCCGGGCCATCCTCGAACGCCGGCGGGCCGTGTTGTGCGAGGGCCAGATCGACGCCCTCCGCTGCCACCTGGCCGGCCTGGACCATGTCGTCGCGGCGCAGGGGACGGCCGTGACAGAGGACCAGGCGAGGCTGCTCAAGCGCCACGCAGACGAGGTCATCGTGATGCTCGACGCCGACGAGGCTGGCCGCGAAGCGGCCATCCGGTCCGCGCGCACGCTGCTGGCCGCCGACCTGGCGGTCCGGCTGGCGCCGCTGCCGCCGGGCGAGGATCCCGATTCGCTCATCCTCGGACGGGGCGTCGGGGCGCTGCAGGAGATCCTCGACCACGCCGAGTCGGCGGTGGACTTCGTTGCACGGGTCGCCCGGGACCGGGGCGAACTGTCCGGCGACGCGGGCCGCATTCGGACGACGGAGCGGCTGTTGGAGATCATCGGGTCCGCCTCGTCGGCGGTCCTTCGCGATCAGCTCCTCGTCCAGGCGGCCGGCCGGATGGGAGTTCCCGTCGCCGCGATGCGCCGTGAACTCGAGGGGCGGGCGCACCGCCACCGCCGGCCGGCAAACGGCGCGCCTCCGGCCGGCGAAACGGCGCCGGCGGAAGCCGAACCGGCCCCCGAGGAGCTGTGGCTGGCCGAGATCGCCGTGCACCGCCCCGAGTGCCGGCCGCTCATCCGGGATCGCCTGCGCCCTCGGCTGATCCGCCATCCGCTGGTCCGGCGCGTCATCGAGCTGGCGCTCGATGCCGGCGACGGGCCCGTGACCTGGCCCGCGGACGAGCGCTCGGACGCGTTCGAACGGTTCGTGGCGGCCGTTGAAATGTCCGACCGCGCGCTTCGGTTGGAGGGCGAGGACGCCTCCGCCGTCCGCGCCACGCAGGACTGCATCCTGCGGCTATGGATCCGGGACCGCGAGCGCTGCCGGCAGGAGGCGGCGTCGCGGATGGCCTCGGCACCGCCCGAGGAACGGCCTCGCTGGCTGGAGGTGTGCCAGCGGCATCTTCGCGAGATCGCCATGCTCAAGCGAGGCTGGGAGGTGGCGCACCCCTTGTTCGACCTGATGGAATAGGACCCGGCTTTCCCCGCCCTGCTGGAGTACCCGCCGTCCGACTTTCGCCCAGCCGCCTTCACCAATAGGATGCGCGCGGGATGTGCGGCCGGTACAGCCTGGCGCTTCGCGCGCGCGACCTCGTCGAGGTATTTGGGCTCAACGCCGTCGATCCGTCGGCGCCCGACCGTCCCCGCTACAACATCGCGCCCGGCCAGACCGTTGCGGTAATATCCGCCGCCGGCCCGTCGCGTTGGCTGGGCGGCGCGATCTGGGGTTTGCCCGCCGCCGGCGGCGGCTCTCGCCCGCTGATCAACCTCCGCGCCGAGAGCCTCCGCGACGGCGCGTTTCCGCTGGCGCGGTACTTGCGGAACCGACGGTGCGCGGCCCCGGCGGACGGCTTTTTCGAATGGCAGCCCGGCGGACGTCATCGTCGGCCGTGGCACATCCGGCGCCGCGATGGCCGCCCCTTCCTGATGGCGGCGGTCTGGACGGATTCGCCCGATCCGCCAGGGCGGCGTGTCGCGATCCTCACGACGGAGCCCAACGCCGTCGTCGCGCCGATCCACCGGCGGATGCCTGTGGTGCTCCCGCCCGCGCTGGTCGACGCCTGGCTCGACGCCGCGGTCCGTCTGGACGACCTGTCTCTCTGCTGGCTGGCGCCTTCGCCGGCGGAGGCGTGGGTCGCCGTTCCCGTCTCGCCCCTCGTCAACCGCCCCGACCGCGATGACCCGGACTGCGTCCGCCCCATCCCTGCGCCGGGCGAGCTATTCTGAACGGGCTCCATTTGCACAAAATGACCCTTCGTTTGGATCCGGGCGACCTTGCATCGCCCAGCGAATCCCGGCGGCATGGGCGCGAAGGAACGGCTCCGGACCGGCTCGGAAGGGTCGTTCGCGGGGAGCACGGGATGACGAACAAACGGATCGAGGCGGCGTATCGATTAGCGAGGGAACGGTACGGGGACATCGGGGTGGACACCGAGGCGACCCTTGGCCGGCTGGCGAGGATTCCGATCTCGATGCACTGCTGGCGGGGCGACGACGTCGGCGGCTTCGAGAACTTCGACGGCGGCCTCGGCGGCGGGCTGGCCGCGACCGGCAATTATCCGGGCAAGGCGCGGACGCCGGACGAGTTGCGGGCCGACGCAGAGAAGGCGTTCTCCCTGATCCCCGGCCGGCACCGGTTCAACCTGCATGCCTTCTATGCCGAGTTCCGCGGCCGCAAGGCGGACCGCGACGCGATCGAGTTCCGCCACTTTCGCGGATGGTGGACTGGGCGAAGTCGCTTGGGATCGGGCTCGACTTCAATCTGACGTGCTTCTCCCATCCAAAGGCCGCCAGTGGGTTCACGTTGTCGCACCCCGACCGGGATATCCGCCGATTCTGGATCGGCCACTGCGTGGCCTGCCGGCGGGTCGGTGCGGCGATGGGTCGGGCGCTGAACAACCCGATGGTCACCAATATCTGGATCCCCGACGGGATGAAGGACACGCCGGCGGACCGCTCCGGCTTTCGCGACCGGCTGCAGGAGTCTCACGACGAGATCCTGGACGCGAAGGTGGACACTCGTCACAACCTCGACGCCGTCGAGGGCAAGCTGTTCGGGCTCGGCTGCGAGAGCATGACGGTCGGCTCGCACGAGTTTTACCTCGGCTACGCCGTGCGGCGGCAGATCCTCTACACGCTGGATTCTGGCCACTGTCATCCGACCGAACAGGCGCGGACAAGATCTCGTCGGTGTTGCGGTACATGCCCGGCCTGCTGCTGCACGTCAGCCGCGGCGTGAGGTGGGACAGCGACCACGTCGTGGCGCTCAACGACGAGCTGCGGTCGATCGCGGAGGAGCAGGTGCGCGGCGACGCGCTGGATCGCACGCACATCGGCCTGGACTACTTCGACGCCAGCATCAATCGGATCGCCGCGTGGGTGATCGGCACGCGCAACGTGATCAAGGCGCTCCTGCTGGCGCTGTTGGAGCCCCGCGCGACGCTGCGGCGGATGGAGCTGGCCGGCGACTACACCGGGCGCCTGGCGCTGCTGGAGGAACTCAAGACGCTGCCGACCGGCGCGGTCCGGGACGAGTACTGCCGGCGCCAGGGGGTGCCGGTGGGCGCGGCGTGGTTGGACGAGGTGCGGGCCTATGAAAAGGCCGTGCTCGCGCGCCGGGCTTGAGGCGCGGCGGCCGGCCGGGAGGACGCGGAGATGGAATCGGCGACGAATCCGGCACTAAGCGTGGCGATCTTCACCCTCGGCGGGCTGGCAGGCGCGGTCTTTTACTTGCCGTTCAAGAGGGCCCGCCAGTGGGCGTGAGAGAGCTACTGGCTGGTCTACGCGATCGCGGGGCTGGTGGTCGTGCCGTGGATCCTCCCGATGACGACCTCGCCGAACACGCTCTCGGTGCTGCGGCAGGGACCGGCGGGGGTGATCAGGCGGTGTTTCATGTACGGCGCGATGTGGGGCGTCGGCGGTTTGACGTGGGGTCTGATGATCCGCTATCTCGGCATCGGCCCGGCGATCGGCTGCGGGCTGTGCTCCGCCGCCGGCACGCTTGTGCCTCCGATCCTGGAGGGCAACCTCGGCAGGCTCTACGGCACGCCGGCGGCCAACGCGTCGCTGCTGGGGGTGGCCGTCTCGCTGGCCGGCATCGTGCTGGTGGGCACGGCGGGCATGTCGAAGGAGGCCGAGCTGCCGGAGGAGCAGAAGAAAAAAGCGGTGGCCGAGTACAACTTCCGCAAGGGAATCCTCGTGGCGATCTTCTCCGGCCTGATGAGTTCCGAGATGAGCGTCGGCCTGCAGGGCGGCAAGGCGATCGAGGAGTTGACCCGCACCGTCGAGCCGGCCACCCCATTGACCTGGAGCGGCATGCCCGTGCTGGTGGTGGTGCTCCTCGGCGGCTTTGTCGTGAACGCCCTCTGGTGCCTCCATTTGGACGTGAACAACAGGACGCTGGGCGACTACGCGAAGCCCGGCGCCCCGATCGCCGCCAACCTATTCCGGGCGGCGTTGGCCGGCGCGATCTGGTGCGCGCAATTCATCTGCTTTAAAACGGGCGAGTCGGCGATGGGCTCCATGGCCTGCATCGGCTGGGCGGTGCTGATGGCCAGCGCGATCGGCTTCAGCACCCTGCTGGGCATCGTACTGGGCGAATGGAAGGGCACCGGCCAGCGGACCCGGTCCCGCCTCGCGGTGGGGTTGATCCTGCTGCTGGGCTCGACCATCCTGGCCGGCTACAGCGGGCGCCTCGTGCAACGGAGCGCGCCGCCGGCTACCGAAACGCCCGCCGTGGAGCCCTGACCGGCTTCGGGCCTGTCCAAACCTTGGAAGCTTTGGCCGGCCTTGGGTCCAAACCTTGGATGGCCGGCGCGGACAGAACGACGAAAGGAGAGCGGACCATGGCGGATCGAGTGTACCTGGGCGTCGACCTCGGGGCCGAAAGTGGGCGGGTCATTGCGGGCGTTTGGAACGGCCGGAAACTCCGTCTGGAGGAGGTCCACCGGTTTCCGAACGGGCCGGTCCACCTGGCCGACTCCATACGATGGGACGTCCTGCGCCTGTGGGCGGAGGTCCAGAACGGGCTGTCCGCCGCCGCCCGGCGGTATGGCCGCCAGATCGTCTCCGTCGGCGCCGACACCTGGGGGGTGGACTACGTTCTGCTCACCCGCCGCGGGGAGATGCTCGGCCTGCCCTACCACTATCGGGACTCGCGTACGGACGGCGTCATGGCCTCGGCCTTCCGCAAAGTGCCCCGCGCGGAGATCTTCCGGCAGACGGGCCTCCAGTTCATGCAGCTCAACACGCTGTTCCAGCTCATCGCGCACCGCCGGGAGCACCCGGACATGCTCGACCATGCCGACCGCCTGCTGATGATGCCGGACTTCTTCCATTGGGCGATGTGCGGATCGAAGGTCGTCGAGTTCACCGACGGCTCCACGACCCAGTGCATGAGCGCCGGCCGGCGGACGTGGGCGACCGGCCTGCTGCGCGCCTTAGACATCCCCACGCGCATTTTCCCGAAGGTGGTCCAGCCCGGCACCGACCTCGGCGAGCTGCGCCGTTCGGTCGCCGAGCGCACCGGCTTAGATGGCGTCCGCGTCGTCGCGCCGCCCACCCATGACACCGCCTCCGCCGTCGCGGCCGTCCCGACCGACCGCACCGGCTCGGCCGAGTGGGCGTACCTCAGCTCCGGTACCTGGTCCCTGATGGGCGTCGAGGTGCGGCGCCCCGTGATCACCGCCCGGGCCCTCGAGCTGAACGTCACCAACGAGGGCGGCGTCGATGGCACCTACCGGCTGCTGAAGAACATCATGGGCTTGTGGCTCGTGCAGCAGTGCAAACGGGCCTTCGAGGCCGCCGGCCGGACCTACACCTACGCCGATCTCGTCCACGAAGCCGCTGCGGCGCCGGCCCTCCGATCGTTGGTGGACCCCGACGATACCCGTTTCCTCAACCCGCCCGACATGCCCCGCGCCATCCAATCCTACTGCCGCGAAACGGGACAGCCCATCCCCTCGACCGACGGGGCACTGGTCCGCTGCGCGTACGACAGCCTTGCGCTCAAGTACCGGCAGGTGGTCGGGTCGCTGGAGGAACTGACCGGCGGGCGCATCGAGGTGATCCACATCGTCGGCGGCGGCTCGCAGAACGACCTGCTGAACCAGTTCACCGCCGACGCCTGTCAGCGGCCTGTGCTGGCCGGTCCCGTCGAGGCTACGGCGATGGGCAACGTCCTCGTCCAGGCGCGCGCCAGCGGCGAGGTCGGGTCGCTGGCGGAGATCCGCGAGGTCGTCCGCCGGTCGTCGGCGCTTCGATCGTTCGAGCCCGGCGACCCCGGCCCGTGGGACGAGGCCGCCAACCGCATGGAGCGCCTGCGTCGCCGCAAGGAGTCCTGAAGCCCGGGCGAACTTCAAGGATCCCTGGCAGTTCCCCGGCGAGGCGCCCTGATTATTCGCCCTGTCGCAAGGTGGGGCGCTGCGCCGCGACGGCTACACCGTGCCCTCGGGACTCGACCTTGCACGAGCCGCGCGATCGCGATCGGCCCCGGCAAGCCAGGGGCCTGTGGCCGGGGACACAGTTAATAAAGTCCGGCCCCGGGCTCGCTGAGGCTCTGCCATTCGCCCTCGCACAGTTGGTGGCCGCGGCGCCGGGGTTGCGCCGCAGTCCACCGCGAGAGGCCTCGCGCCGCGGCCTCGCTAGCCCACATCCATTCATCCCGTGCCGCTTGATTGCGCCTCCGCTTCGTTCGTAGGATTTCGCGCGCCGAGGATAACCAGGAGGTGCAAACGCAACCGTACGGCATCACGGCGGGCATGGTGTGGGCCGCTCTTGCATTCAGCGGGACGGTGTGGGCGGCGGACGGCGTCGAGGCGGGGCTTGTCCATGTCCGCGGGGAGTGCCGCCAATAGCATCCGTCGACCCTCGACGTGCAAGGGCCGGAGGCCGACGAGACGGGCACATCGCCCAATCCGTTTCTCGATTATCGATTGACGTGGCGGCTGACCGCGCCCAGCGGAGGCCGCGAGGTCGCCGTGCCGGGATATTTTGCGGCGGACGGCCGCGCGGCGGAAAGCGGTGCGACCCGCGGGAACCGGTGGCGCGCGCATTTTGTCCCCGACCAGTCGGGGCGGTGGACGTGGCGGCTGGAGTTCGTCCAGGGGCCGGGCATCGCCGTCTCCGATGACCCCGGGGAGCCTGTGGCGGGGCCGCATGGGGCGGGCGGCGCGTTTAAGGTGGCGCCGGCGGCCCTTTCCGACGATCCTATCCGCCGCCGCGGCCGCCTGACGCCGGCTGGCGGCCGGTACCGGCGTTTCCTCGGCGACGGCTCGTGGTTCTTGAAAGCGGGCGCCGCCTCCCCCGAGACCCTACTGGCGTACCGCGACTTCGACGGCACCGAGGCGCGCAAATCCTCGGCCGCTCCGCTGAAAACATAGGCGCCGCACCCTGGCGACTGGCAGCCCGGCGATCCCGTCTGGCGCGGCGAGCGCGGCCGTGGCCTGATCGGGGCCTTCAACTACCTGGCCGCCGTTGGCGTCAACGGCGTCTCCTTCCTCACCAACAATGCGGGCGGCGACGGCGACAACGTCTGGCCGTTCGCCGCCCGCGACGACAAGCTGCACTACGACTGCGGACGGCGGCCGCCTGGGCGTGGAGCGGAAGCTCTACCTCCGCGAGATCGTCGCCCGCTTCGAGCATTTCCTGGCCGTCACGTGGAACCTTGGAGAGGAGTGCTCGTTGAGCACCGACGAGATCGCCGCGATGGCCCGCCACCTCCGGCAGCTCGATCCCTACGGCCACCTCGTTGTCGGCCACACCTTCCCCGACCAGCAGGACGCTGTCTACCGCCCCCTGCTCGGCCGCGCGGACGTCGTTACGGGGGTCTCGCTCCAGAACGGCTGGTCCGCCGCCCACCGCCAGACCTGGACTTGGATCGTCGAGTCCGAGCGCAGCGGCCATCTGTGGGTGGTGGCCAACGACGAGCAGAACCCCGCCGATCTGGGCGTGCCCCCCGACGAGGGCTGGAAGGGGTTCGACGGGCTTGCCCGCGGCGAACGCGGCCGACCCTACACCCGCCACGACATCCGCAAGCGCTGCCTCTGGGGCACCCTCATGGCTGGTGGGGAGGGCGTCGAGTACTTCTTCGGGTACCGCCTGCCGGAAAACGACCTGAATTGCGAGGATTTCCGCAGCCGCGAAGGCGCCTGGCGCGACGCCGCCTTGGCGCGCGCCTTCTTCCGCGACCACAAGGTGCCGTTCTGGGAGATGCGGAACGCGGACGAACGGGTCGGCAACCATCGCCGCGGCGACGGCGCCTATTGCCTTTCGAAGCCCGGCCTCGCCCACGTGGTCTACCTGCCAACGGGGGGTACGGTGCGCCTCGACCTGTCGGACGACCCGACGGAGTACGACGCCGGATGGTACGACCCCCGCGCCGGCGGCCCGCTCCGGCCCGTCGCGCCGGCGCGAGTGCGCGGGGGAGGGGTTGTTGAGATTGGGCCTCCGCCGGCCGATCCACCGGAGGACTGGGCGTTTCTATTGCGCAGGACCGGAGGGTGAGAACCGTCCGCAGGGGGGGGCGTCGGTCACACTTCCGGCGGACGTTCCCGGAACGCGAGGACAGGGTCGAGGCTCTCGGCGCCGCAGAGCAGCATCGCGAGGCGGTCCACGCCGAGCGCGATCCCCGCGCAGCGGGGCAGGCGGCCGAGGCAGGCGAGAAACGCATCGTCCAAGGGATGAACCTCGTCGCCCGCGGCCTGCCGTTGCGCCGCCCACTCCGCGTACCGCTGCTCGTGCTCGGTGCGATCGGTCAACTCGTCGTAGGCGTTGGCCACCTCCACCCCATCGAGGTAGAGCTCGAATCGCTCCGCCCGCGGCGGGGGACCGGGTGCGGTGCGGGCGAACGCGGCCCGCTGCGGCGGATATCCGGTCAACGCCACCGGCCGATCGCGCGGAAGTGCCGGCTCGACCTTCCCGACGAGGTCGAGGTCGAACCGGTCCTCGTCCCACGCCGCGAGCGGATCCCACCCCGCCCAGCGGCGGAACGCCTCCGCGACCTCGAGCTTCGCCCACGGCGCGGTGAGGTCCGTTTCGCCCTCCCCGCGCCGGATCACGTTCCGGCCGGTCGCCCGCACCGCGACGAACGGCAGCAGTTCGCGCAAGTCCCGTTCGATCTCGTCGAGGCCGGCGCCAGCGCGGTACCACTCAAGCATCGTGAACTCGGGGTGGTGCAGCGGGCCCGTCTCGCCGGCGCGGAAACAGGGCCCGATCTGGACCAGCCGCGGCCAGCCCTCGGCCAGCAGCCGCTTCATGTGCAGTTCCGGCGAGGTGCGCAGCCAGCCGCCGCCGGCGGGCACGGCGCGGATGTGTGGCTCTAACACCGGGGTCGTCACGCGTACCGGTGTCTCCACCTCGAGGAAGTCGCGGTCGTGGAAAAACTCCCGGATTGCGGCCAGCATGCGCGCGCGAATCGCCAGCGGGTGGTCCGCGGACGGCGGCGGCACGTCGCCCCCTCCTCAGCCCGCCGGCCCGGCGGCCAGCGTCTCCAGCCCGTGCCGGATGATCTTCACCGCGATCGCCGCCAATAGCAGCTCCGCGATCTTCGCGAGCGCCTTCGCGCCCGACTGGCCCAGCGCCCGCTGGATGCGCGCAGCAAAGTGCAGCGTCGCGCCGACGATCAGGAGGTTGCCCAACAGCGCCGCAATCGTCGCCGCCGCGCCGTGCTGATCGAGCAGCAAGATCGTCGTCGTCAGCGTCGCCGGCCCCACGATCAGCGGCACGCCGATCGGCACCGCGCCCAGGGTGTCGTCCGCCAGGCCCGTCCGGTGCGGATCCGAAGCCACAAGGTTCCGCAGCGAGATGATGAACAGCAGCAGCCCGCCGGCGACCATGAAGTCCGCGACGCTGACCCCCAGCAGGTTGAAGATCGCCTTCCCCACGGCGAGGAACGCCAGCGCCACCGCCGTCGCCGTGATCATGGACTGGGCGACAATCCGCCGGACGCGTTCCGGCGGCAGGCCCTCGACCAGCGAATTGAACGTCGGGACGACCGAAATCGGGTTCAACGCCGCGAACAGCGGAACGAAGCACAGCCAGAACCCGTCGACGATCCCGGCCATGGCGTGCCCCGCCCCCTACCGACGGGCCACGCGTTCGACGTACTCGCCCGTGCGAGTGTCGATGCGCACCCAGTCGCCCTGGTTGATGAACAAGGGCACGCGCAGCTCGTAGCCGCTGTCGATCTTAGCGGGCTTCGTCACGTTCGTCGCCGTGTCGCCCCGGACGCCCGGCTCGGTCTCCACGATCTCCTTCTCCACGAAAGGCTTGACGAATTCGACCGCGATGACCTGCCCGTTGTGGCGCAGCAGGCTGACCTCGCAGTCCTCCGTCAGAAAATACCGCGCGTCGCCGAGGGTTTCGGGGGAGAGGGAGAACTCCTCGAAAGTGCGCGGGTCGGTGAAGACGTAGTGGTGCCCGTCCTCGTACGAGAAGTGGACGATCCGTTCCTCGAGGTCCGGCTTGTTGATCTTGTCCACCTCCCGGAAGGTGCGGTCCTGGGTGGTGCGCGTGATCAGGTTCTTGATTCGGCACTTGTACATGGCCTGGCCCTTGCCGGGCTTGACGAAGTTGAACTCGACGACCTCGTACGGCACGCCGTCGAGCTCGATCTTCAGGCCCTTTCGAAGGTCGGAAGCGGTGTACATGTCGCGGTCTCCGGGTCGGTGGCCAACGGCCCGCAAACCCACAGTATGTGCGAAGGCCCGCCGGCCCGCAAGCCGCCTCCCCTCCGCGGTCCGCTCGCCCTCCCGCATTCCGCCGAGCCGAAGGGCGGTTGACGCACTCCTCCTGTTCATTTATTTTTGAACTCGATGAACATCCAGGCCCCGACCCGGCCCGGCACCACCTCCGCCGCGGCCGCCGCCATCGAGCGCGAGCTGATCGAGTTGTTCGTCCACGTCGCCGACCTCGTCGGTCTGCCCCGTTCCGTCGGCGAACTGTACGGCTGCCTGTTCATCGCCTCCTCGCCGCTGACCATGGACGACCTAATGCGGAGGCTGGGGCTCAGCAAAGGCGCCACCAGCCAGGGGCTGCGCCTCCTGCGCTCGGTCGGAGCTGTGCGCACGGTCTACGTGCCCGGCGACCGGCGCGACCATTTCGCCGCCGAGCGGGAGCTGCGGCCGCTGGTGGCCGGCTTCCTCCGCGAAAAAGTCCTGGCCCGGTTGCGCAACAGCGCCGAGCGGCTGGAGGCGGTCCGGGCGGTCCTGCGCGAGGTGGACCCCGCCGAGCGGGCGGTCCTGGACGATCGCGTCCGCCGCCTGGCGCGCTGGCACCAGAACGCGCGGCAGGTCCTGCCGCTGCTGCTGAAGGTGATCGAGCCATGAGCGCGCCCCGCATGTCCATCGGCGCCGCGTTGCGGTTTGCGGCTATGGTGCCCTTGCGGGCGCCGGTCGCGGGGGAAAGGGGGGTCGGATGAGCGTTCCACTGCTCGACCTCAAGGCGCAGTACGCGGCCATCCGCGACGACGTCGAGCGGGCCATGCGCGAGGTCGTCGAATCCCAGGTCTTCATCAACGGGCCGCAGGTGGCGGCCTGCGAACAGGCCGTCGCCCGATACTGCGGCGCGGCCCGGGCCGTCGGGGTCTCGTCCGGGACCGACGCACTGCTGATCTCGATGATGGCCGAGGGCATCGGCCCCGGCGACGAGGTGATCACGACCCCCTACACCTTCTTCGCCACCGTCGGCTCGATCGTCCGCCTCGGCGCGCGGCCGGTCTTCGTGGACATCGATCCGGAGACCTTCAACATGGATTCGCGGCGCTTGGAGGGGGCGGTCACGTCCCGGACCCGCGCGGTGATCCCGGTCCATTTGTTCGGGCAGATGGCCGACATGGCGGCCATCTGCGCGACGGCCTCGGCGCGCGGGCTAGTGGTGATCGAGGACGCCTGCCAGGCGATCGGCGCCGAACACGGCGGGCGCCGGGCGGGGGCGATCGGGCACTACGGGTGTTTTTCGTTCTTTCCGTCCAAGAACCTCGGCGCGTTCGGCGACGGCGGCATGGTGACGACGAACGATCCGGACCGGGCGGACCGGCTGGAGCTGCTGCGGATGCATGGGATGCGGCCGAAGTACGTGCACCGGATGGTGGGGGGGAACTTCCGGCTCGACACGCTGCAGGCGGCGGTGGTGCTGGCAAAGCTGCGCTGGCTCGATAGGTGGACGGAGGGGCGGCGGCGGAACGCGGAGCGGTACGGGCGGCTGTTCGCGGAGTCGGGGTTGCTGGAGCGCGGCCTGGTACGGCTGCCGCGGACGGTGACGGACCGGCATGTGTTCAACCAATATGTGATCCGCTGCGAGCGTCGCGACGCGCTGATGGAGCACTTGAAAGCGGCGGGGATCGGCTGCGAGGTCTACTATCCGATCCCGCTGCACCTCCAGGAGTGCTTTGCCGGCTTGGGGTACGGCCCCGGGGATTTTCCCGAGAGCGAGCGGGCGGCGCGCGAGACGCTCGCGCTCCCGGTCTACCCGGAGTTGACCGACGCCCAGGCCACCGAGGTGGTCCATGCGATCACGAGGTTCTACGGGGCCGGTCGATCCGCCTGAAAAGAGCCCGACATGAACGTTTTGGTCACCGGCGGCGCGGGGTTTATCGGGTCAAACGTGGTGGCCGAACTCCTGCGAAGGGGGCACCGCCCGACGGTGTTTGACGATTTTTCCTCCGGATTTGCCGACCATGTGCGAAGGCTGGACGTTCGGGTGATCGAGGGCGATGTCCGTGACGCGGACGCCGTCCGTGCCGCGATGGCCGGGCAGGACGCGGTCTGCCATCTGGCCGCCAGCGTGGGCAACGCGCGTTCCATCGCCGATCCGGTCCGCGATGCGTCCGTGAACGTGCTGGGCACGGTGAATGTGTTGCAAGCGATGCGCGAGGCGGGCGTCCGCCGGATCGTGTATTCGTCGTCGGCGGGAATCTACGGCGAACCCATCCGCGAGCCCGTGGACGAGGGACACCCTTGCGAGCCGCTGAGCCCGTACGGGGCCACAAAGTGGTGTGGCGAGAAATTGTGCTTGTCGGTCATGCATCTTCATGGGATTCGCGCCGTCTGCGTGCTCTACTTCAACGTGTTCGGGGAGAACCAGCGGTACGACGCGTACGGCAACGTGATCCCGATCTTCTGCGCTCGCGCGGCCGCCGGCGAGCCGCTGTCGATCTACGGCGACGGCCGGCAGACGCGCGATTTCGTGCACGTGGGCGACGTTGCGCGCGCCAACGCTGAGGCGCTGGAGCGGGACGGGGTGCGCGGCCCGATCAACGTCGGCACCGGCCACAGAACGGAGATTCTGGCCCTGGCGGGGATGGTGGCGCGGCTGGCCGACCGGCCACCGCCCATCGTTCACGCGCCCGAGCGGCCGGGGGATGTGCGGCACTGCACCGCGGACGTCCGGAGGATGAAGGCCCTTCTCGGAGTGTCGCCCCGAACGGATATGCCGGAGCTGCTGGCGGAGTACTACCGATGGTTTGTCCGCGACCGCACCTACGAGGACCGCCCCCGTGAGTGAAGCCCGCGTCGTCTGGCTCCCCCGGGAGCGGCTGTTGCCGGCGGCGTTGCGGGAGATCCGCCGTCCCGAGGTCCTGTTGGACATCGGTTGCGGCATCGCGCCGCAGCGGTACGTGCGGCCGCTAGTGCATGTCTGCTGCGAGCCGTTCGGCCAATACGTCTCCGTGCTGCGTGCGAGACTGGCGGCGGAGACCGACCGATGCTACATCGTGCTGCAGGCCACCTGGGCTCAAGCAGTAGAGATGTTCCCCGAGGGCGCAGTGGACAGCGTGTTTCTGATCGACGTAATCGAGCACGTGGAGAAGGTGGAGGCAATGCGATTGCTGGAGGCCACCGCGCGGATCGCCCGGCGGCAGGTGGTCCTCTTCACCCCCCTCGGTTTCATGCCGCAGTCGCATCCGGACGGCCGCGACGCCTGGGGGCTGGATGGCGGGCACTGGCAGGAACATAAGTCGGGCTGGCAACCGGAGGACTTCGACGCCGCGTGGACGATCCTCGCGGCGCGGGACTACTATCGGACGGACAATCTGGGTCGACCCCTCGAGAAACCGTTCGGCGCAATGTGGGCCATCCGGAACGCTTCCGGCACGGCGGGGGCAGCGCGGGTCGCCGGAAGGTTGCGCTTGGCGGCGCAGATGGGGGCGGCCGATGCCGCAGCGCTCGCCGCCCGGGTCGCAGGAAAGATCCGCCGGGCGTGTGGGCGGAGCGGTTGAGCGGGCCATGAGCAGCGTCGAGCGGGCAAGGGCGGGAGGGGGGCGGACCGGGGGGCGCCGGCTCCTATTGGCCGCGGTTGTTTTCGCGGAGGTGGCCGGCGCCGCAGAACCTCCGGAGCTCCGGCATCTTCGCCAGCAACGCGACAGCGCGGTCTTGAGCATTCGACATGAGGCCGACGCGAAGCTGGCCAAGGTGGAGGAGGAGTACGTCAAGGCGCTCGACGAGCTGTACCGAAGGCTCGTGGCCCAGAACAACCCCGCCGGCGCGGCCGCTGTGCTTCGTGAGCGCGACGCTGTCGCGCCCGATCGCCCGCGCCCTGAAGCGGGGATTCTGCCGGCCAACTTGCGGTTTTCCTGGGCCGCGGCGCGATCGGGATTGAGCTATCGGTACCGCGGCGGGGGGTTTGCGAAGCGCGCATACGATTACTCGGACAACGGGCGGACGCGCCTGCTCGATGGCGAGTGGCGCGAGGTAGCGTTTGAGGGCACCGTGGCATGGGACAGCGAGCGGCGGCCGACGATCTGCTTCGAGTTCGCGATGCCGGTGCGCCCCTCGAAGCTCCGTGTCCACGTGCTTGGCGATCGTCCGCAGGCGGGCTATCGGGCGCCGCGGTCCATTGTCGTCTCGGACGGGGATCGCAACTCTCCCGGGCGAGAGATCGGAGCGGCGCGTTCGATACGCGACCGGACCGACTGGGTGGACGTGGACCTGAACCCGATGCGACCGACGCAATTCATCTGGATTACGCTGGAAAAGGGCGACTCCGAGCTGCTCTGCGTGGACGAGGTTGAGTTTCGCTAACGGCGGGGCGGCGGTGCGAATGGCGAGAACGACCAAAGGCGCCGAGGCGGGAGAGACGGTGGTCCCGTTCGATCCGCCGGCGGGCGGAGGCCTCGGCGCGCGCGGCGTGCGGGCCTCGTTTCACGCCGTGGTGTTCGCGACGTTGCGGTTTCTCATTCAGACCGCCTCGCTGATGCTGTTGGCCCGACTGCTCGAGCCGGAGGACTATGGGCTAGTGGGAATGGTGGCGACGGTCACCGGTTTTGCGGCGCTGTTTCGGGATATGGGATTGGGCGCCGCCACGATCGAAAAGGCCGATCTTCGGCACGACGACGTCAACGAGGCCTTCTGGCTGAATGCGGCCGCGGGGTGCGTTCTGACGGCGGCGTTGGCGGCGGCCGCTCCGCTGGTCGCGCGGTTCTACGGCGAACCGCGGGTGGCGGGGGCGACGATCCTGTCCAGCGTGGCGTTTCTGGCCAGCGGGGCGGCTGTGCAGCACGGCGCGATCCTGCGGCGACGCCTAAAGTTTTTCCAGCTCGGCCTCGCGGAAACCGTGTCGTCGGCGTTGGGGCTCGTCGCCGCCCTGGCGCTGGCGGCTGGGGGAGCGGGGTACTGGTCCCTGGTGGCGATGCCCCTTGCGCAGGAGGTGTCCACGTGCACAATGCTCTGGGCGGCCGCCCGTTGGCGGCCGACGCGTCCTCGCCGTCCCCGTGACGTGCGGCGTCTGACCCGGTTCGGCACGGGCATGATGGGGATAAACGTGCTCAGTTACCTGTCCTCGAACATCGACCGCGTGATGATCGGTCGGGTGCTCGGAACCGGCGACCTTGGCGCCTATGGGCGTGCCAGCGCGCTGACGTTGCTGCCCACTCACCAGATTACCCTTCCCGTGGCCTCGGTCATGCTGCCGATTTTGAGCCGGCTGCGGGAGCATCCGGAACGATACCGCAAGGTCCTGCTGACCGGTCTCCGCTTGATGGCCGCCGCGACCGCTCCCGTGGTCGCGGTGCTGATCGCCTGCCGGGAGTGGGCGGTCGAGGTGGTCCTGGGGCCCCGGTGGCTGCCGGCGGCGGCGGTGCTGGCTCCGCTGGCGCTGGTCAGCGCGACGCAGTTTGTGCCGAACAATCTCGGTTGGGCCCTCGTCGTCGCGGGGCGCTTCCGGGGGCTGATCGTCTGGAACCTTGTCCATCTGGCTGCCCTGGCCGCCTCGATGGGGTGGGGCATCCGGTGGGGGCTGCCCGGCGTGGCGTGGGCCTACGCCGGCGTGGTGACCGTGATGCGGTTGCCCGTCCTCTTTCGGATGGTCGCGTCGGCCGCGCCGGTCGGCATGGGGCAATTGTGGTCAGTGTGCCTTCCGTTCTGGGCCGTTGCCGCGGCGTTGGGGGCAGTGGCGGCCGTGGTGAAGGCGCGGCTGACGTCCCTCGGCCCGATCTGGGGGCTGGTTGCGTTGTCGAGCGGTCTGGTCGCGGTCTACGTCGCCGCTCTGTCTCTTGTGCCGGCAGGCCGGGATGTGTGGCGCGATCTGAAAAGGGTCGTTCATCATCTGCGCGCCGCGACACCGTCGGATCCGATGCCATGAGGGTGTTGATCGTTACCCGGTTCTTTCCCCCGTCGAGCGTCGCGAACGCCCGCCGCCCATTTCTGCTGGCCAAGGCGCTCGGGCGGCGCGGCCACGACGTCGTCGTGGCCACCGCCGGCGACCGGCCCGGCGTCGAGGCGGCCGGTCCCGGCGTGCGGGTGGTTCGCGTGGCCGACCCCGTCATGGTGTGGCGTCAACGCTGGGGGCGCCGGCGCCTGGTTCGGACCCTCGTTCACCGGCTCTGGCCAGACGAGGCCGTCCTCTGGGTCATGGCCGCGCGGCGATGGATCCGGGCCGGCGCGGAAGACCGGGAGCTTGGCGTGGTGTACGTTCACCCGGTCTCGGCCCTTCTGCTGCCCGCGTGCCGAACGCCGGCCGTTCCCTGGGTCGTCGATTACCTCGAGTCGGTTTCCCCTTTTCGACGTGCGGTGCCCCACGAGTACCTCCCGCATCGCTGGTTGGGGCGGTGGGTAGAGGCTTTTGAGCGGAAGGCCCTCCGCCGGACGCGCGGGGCCGTGTTCACCAGTCGGGCCAACCTACAGGCTGTGGTTTCCCTCGGATGGATCCATCCCGAGCGGGCCACCTATATCCCGTTCGCCTGCGAGCCGATCCCGGGAGCCAACGAGCCGTTCCGAACCGCCTCCACGCTGGTCATGGCCCACCTCGGCTATTTCAACCGCGATCGCTCCCCGGAAGCCCTTCTGAAAGGGCTTGCCGAATTCCTCCGGCGGGTTCCGCGCGCTCGCGGCCGGATCCGGCTCGACCTCTTCGGGAACGGCTTGGGGCCGTTTGCGCCCCTTCCGGAGAAGCTGGGCCTGGGCGACGCCGTGGCGGTCCTCGGAGAGCGGGAGTACGGCGAGATTGTCCACCGCTTCGTCGACGCCCACCTGTTGGTCCTGGTCGCCTCGCCGACGCATAATCTTTTTTATCCGAGCAAGCTTGCGGAATACCTTGCCGCGCGGCGGCCGATCCTGGCGCTGGTTCCCCCGGCCTCAGAAGCGCACGAGGTGCTGCGGGCCTCGGGGCGCGATCGCTGGGTCAGGGCATACGACGCGCCGCCGGCGGAAGTGGCGGATTGTCTGATGGAGGCGTGGAGCGAGTTTGAGGCGGGGCGTCTTGGATTTCCCTTGCCCGAATGGCGGCCGGCTCTGTTCGAGGAGCACGTGGACCGGTGGGTGGCAGTTTTGGAGGCGGCCCGGGCGGGCCGGCCGTTCCCGGACGACGGCGGCGCTGTCCCGGCCGCGGCCCCTACGATATAATCGCGGTCAGCAAGGGCGCGGATTATGGCGGACCAGGCAACAGTGACTCGGGCGTTGATGGTGCCGGCGCTGGTGACGGCTTTCGTTTTGGTCATGGTATGGCTTGTCCAATGGATGGGCATCAGCGGGTTTTACGCAATTCCGTTTGCGATCGTCCTGACTTTTTTGTGGCTCAATCCCCATGTCATGGTCGTCGGCTTGCCCGGAGTGTTTGTGTCGACGGCCTTGGTGCCGAACCTTCCGGGCTCGATGACGGCGGCGCAGGCGCTCTGCATGCTGCTGGGCGTCTGGGGTTTGTTTCACCGGCCGATCGCCCGTGCGGCGCGGGACCGGTGGGCCGTCTCGGACTGGGGAATTTTTGCGTTCCTCGGCGTCTGCGTTCTATTGATGTTTACGCGCGGCTTCGGCATGCGAATGCTGGGCGGAACGAAGTACGGCGGCTTCGGCTATGTGATCCTGCTGGGCTGTGGTCTGGCGTATTTGATGGCGCCGATGATGCGGCTGAACCGGAAACGGATTCTGGCCATGGCCGTGCTGCTGGCGGCGGGCGCGCTGATTCCGTTTCTCGTGGAGATTTCCATTATCCTCACGGGCGGTCGAACGTCCCGGCTACTTTCGTTCTTCACCATTCTGCCCGAGTATACGATGGCAGCCATGCACATCGGCGAAATGGTCTTGGCCCGCATCTCTTCGGCGCGGACGGTGGGCCTGGCCATTATAATGGCGGCGCTGATGTTGCCGGTCCGACGCCCCGAGTTGCGCGTGGCCCGCTATGCCCTGGTGTCGGGCGGGCTCGCTTTGGTGATGCTTAGTGGCTTTCGGTCGGCTTTTTTGATTACTCTGATGCTGCTGGTGGGCTGGTACTTCCAGCACTCGCGGCATCGGGCGATGGCCGCCGTGCTGGTGCTCGGCGGATTCCTCGCCGTCTGGATTCTGGCCATCATCCTGGGACGGGCTCTGCCCGGTCCGATCCAGCGCGTCGTCTCTTATCTGCCCGGTGTGGACGTGGATCCGTTGGTGGCCGCGAACGCGGAGGCGTCGGTGACCTGGCGTCTGGAAATCTGGAAGGTGGCGGTACGGCATATTCCGGAACACCTGCTGTTGGGCCGGGGGATCGTCACCGACGTGCTTCCGCTGGCCTGGCTTCGCCGGGAGTTTTATGCCACGCCCGAGTTCTACTACGAGATGAAGGGCTACCACAGCGGCCCCCTGTCGCTCTTGCTCGACTTCGGGTTGCCGGGCTTCGTCGCCGGCTCGGCCTTCATGATCGGGATGGTGGCGGAAGGATGGCGGTTGTACGGACGGATCCGTCCGGCGGCGGAGGACGTGGTGACGCGGTTCTACTCCTTTCTGCTGTGGCTCACGACGGCGACGGTCGTCTCGTACTATGTACTGGTGGGCGACGTCCGGGCGTCGTTTCCCGAACTGACCGTGTACGGCATCGCGTTGAGGCTGGTCGGACGCCACCTTGTGTCGCGGCACGCGGCGGCCGTGTCGAGGGAGGCGGCGGCCCTCTCGCCGGCTGGCTGGCCGCAAGCGGCCCACGCCGGGGCCGCGGCCGCGCCGTGGGCGGCGGCCCACCCGTGACGCCGGCGGCTCCGGGATGCGAGTGGTCTTTTTCCAGCACACGGCGGTGATCGGCGGCGCCAGTTGGTGCCTGCTGGAGATCCTCCGGCGCCTTAATCCGGCTGAATTCGAACGGCATGTGGTGATCCGCGAACGAGGTCCGTTGTGGGACGCGTTGACGGAGGCTGGGTGCGATGTGCACTGGGCCCCTCGGATGGGCGTCCAGATGCCCAGTTACTCGGCGTACTTCGATCGCCGCGACTGGCCCGCCCGCCTGCCGTACGTGCTCTTGCGGGAGGCGATCGACGCGCTGCGGACGGCGGCGATCGCGCGGGCATGGTGCACGCGGCTGCGGCCCGACGCCGTCCACGTGAACACCGTCGCCCTTTACCCGGCCGCTGTCGGCGCGCGCCGCGCAGGGGTGCCGCGGATCGTGCTGCATAACCGCGAACACTGGACCGACTACGCCTGGCATCCGTTGCGAACGGCGTTAAAGAACCGGTGGGTGGCGGCCGGCGTGGACCGCATTCTCGCCATCACGCGGGAGGGCGCACGGGTGTTCGGGGGGGTTGACCGGACGGAGATCGTGCGCGACTGGCCGTCCTTCGATCCCCGGGGCCGTGCGCGGGATCTCGCCGCGGAATGCGGCGTTTCGCCGAATGCCTTCGTCGTGCTGTATCCAGGGGGATTGGCCTCGTACAAGGGGGGCCGGGTGGCCATCGACTCGTGGAACCTCGTCCGTTCGGCGGACGTTGTGTTGGTCCTGTTGGGATACGATCCGAAGGGATGGTCAGGGCGCGGCCTGTCGCGCGACCTCGCCAGGCTGCGCCCGGATCGGCGGGCCAGCGTGGTCTGCCTGCCGAAGACTCGCGATTTAATGTCCCTGATTCGGCGCAGCGGGGTGGTGTTGAGTCCGTTCACCGCCCCGCACGCCTCGAAGGCGATCCTCGATGCCGCGCAGCTCGGCGTGCCGTCCATCGCCTCGGATTGGCCCGAGGCCCGCGAATATCTCGACGACGGCCTGACCGGTCTGCTGATCCCGCCGGGCGATCCGGTGGCGCTGGCGGCGGCGATCGACCGGCTGGGGGCGGACCGGGAATGGGCGGCTGCGCTCGGACGGGCCGCCGCCGAAAAGGTGGGCCGCGAATTTTCGGCCGAGCGCTCGATGAACGCGATTGTCGCCGCGCTCCGTGGTGAGGCGGCGGCCGGGCCGGTGACGCGCCGGCCCGTCGGAATGAGGGGGGGGGCCGCGTGACCGCCCATGCGCCGGTGAAACCGCCGCTTCAGGTGGTGGCCGTCTGTTGTGGCCAGGGGTTTCCCAACGGCATGGCGGTGACGGAACGGCTCAAGTTGATCGGGCGGGGCCTGACGGAGCAGGGGGCGGTGTTCGACGTCTTCCACATCGGCGGCAGTCCGTTTCCGAACGACGCGCCGGCGGGGGTGTGGGAGGGAGTCGGTTTCCGGTATTTCCCTGCCGCCACGCGTCGCGAGCCGCGGCGGGCGCGCCGGTGGGTTGCCAACGCGGCGGGCCTGCTGTCGGCCGCGATGGAGATCCGGCGACGCCGGCGGGCTGACGGGCGGGTGGTCGTCTATTCCACCCTTTACGGTGCGGAAAACCTGGTGCTGGCGGCGGCAGGTGCGCCGCTGGTGGTCGAGATCACCGAGTGGTATCCGGGGCGGACCGAACGAGCCTTCCGCCTCCGTTTCGCGGCCTCGGTCGGCGCTGTGCCGATCAGCCACGGCATCGAGCGCCGCGTCGCCGAGCAGATGGCCGGCGGACGCCGCCCGTATCCCCAACTGCGCGTTCCGATCCTCCTGGATCCGCGGAGCGTCGCGACGTCCGTGCCCGGGCCCGTCTTCGAGGAGCCGTACCTCCTCTGGACGGGGGCGCCCCACGGCGAAATTCGGGCGCACCTGGAGTTTCTCGTCGACGCGATGGCGGCCGTCCGAACCCGGCATCCGCGCTGCCGGCTCGTGTTGATCGGCAACTTCGACGAGCAGTTTCGCGCCGCGCTCGTCGCCAGGGCCGCCCGGACGGCGGGCGACGCGTCGGCCGTTGAGGTCCATGGATTTGTGCCGCGGGATCGGCTGGCCGCCCCGATCGCCCGCGCCGCCGCCCTGCTTGCCCCCTTGCCGGCCGGCGTGCGGTGGGAGTGTTGCTTCCCCACGAAGCTGGGCGATTATCTCGTCAGCGGCCGTCCCGTCGTCTCGTCCGCCGTCGGCGAGGTGGCGGCCCATTTCACCGACGGAGTGACGGCGATGCTCGCGCCCCCCGGCGATGCGGCCGCATGGAGCGAGCGGATCGTCCGGCTCCTGGATAACCCCGGCCTGGCGGCCTGCATCGGCGCCGCCGGACGGGATCTGGCTGTCCGGGAGTTTGACTATCGGCGGCATGCGGCCAAACTTTACGCGTTTTTGAACGACATCGCGGCTTGTAGCTACGCCTCCCCTGTCCGAGCCGGAAGGGAAGGCGGCCGGGCCGGGGAGGGCGACCACCATGGATGAGTTTAAGGGCAGGACGCTGTTGATCACCGGCGGCACGGGGTCGTTCGGCAACGCCGCCCTGCGGCGGTTTCTGAAGACCGACATCGGAGAGATCCGGGTCTTCAGCCGCGACGAGAAAAAGCAGGACGACATGCGGCACGAACTGAAGACCGACCGCGTGAAGTTCTACATCGGCGACGTCCGCGACCCCGACAGCGTGATGGGGGCGATGCGCGGCGTGGACTATGTGTTCAGCGCCGCCGCGTTGAAACAGGTGCCGTCGTGTGAGTTCTACCCCATGGAGGCGGTCCGCACCAACATCATCGGCACCGAAAACGTCCTCAACGCCGCCGCGGCCTGCGGCGTGAAGAACGTCATCGTCCTGAGCACCGACAAGGCTGTCTACCCGATCAACGCGATGGGCATGTCGAAGGCGTTGATGGAAAAGGTGGCCGTCGCGTTCGCCCGGGGATGGCGCCGCGGAATGCCCGTGGTCTGCGTAACCCGCTACGGCAACGTGATGGCGTCCCGCGGGTCCGTGATCCCGCTCTTTGTCTCGCAGATCAAGGCGGGGCACCCGCTGACGGTCACCGACCCCGACATGACCCGGTTCATGATGACGCTCGACGAGGCGATCGACCTCGTCCTCTTCGCGTTTCGGGAGGGCTCGCCGGGGGACACCTTCGTGAGGAAGGCGCCCGCCGCTCGGATCGGGCAGCTGGCCTCGGTCCTGATGAAGATCTTCGGCCGGCGCGTCGAGGTCCGCGTGATCGGCACCCGTCACGGAGAGAAGAAACACGAGACCCTTTTGAACCGCGAGGAGATGGTGCGCGCCGACGACATGCGGGACTATTTCCGCGTCCGGCCCGACAGCCGCGATCTCAACTACGCCGTGTACTTCGAAAAGGGCGAGCGCAAGATCACGGGCGAGGAGGACTACACCTCGGCCAACACCAAGGCGTTGAGCGATGACGAACTCGAGGCGCTGCTGCGCAAACTGGAGTACATTCGGTCCGAGTTGGGCGGCCGTTCCCCGTGAGCGGGAGGCCGACGACGGGAAGCCGACATGCGGGTGTTGGTGACCGGCTCTGAGGGATTCATCGGGCGCAACCTCCGCGTCGCGCTGCGGCGGCGGCCCGGGCTGGAGGTCGTCGGATTCGATTTGGGCCAGACGCCGGACGAGCTCGACCGGCTGGCCGCCGAGGCCGAGTTCGTCTTCCACCTGGCCGGCGTCAACCGCCCGCGCGACCCCGCCGAATACGAAGAAGGAAACGTCCATCTCACCGCGCGGCTGTTGGACCGCCTTGCCGCCGCGGGCCGAAAGGCGCCGTTCGTTTTCAGTTCCTCCACGCAGGCGGCGCTCGACAACCCCTACGGGACGAGCAAGCGTCGCGCGGAGGAGCTGGCCCGGGCCTACGCCGAATCCACCGGCGCGCCGGTCCGCATCTTTCGCTTCCCGAATGTCTTCGGTAAGTGGTCCCGGCCGAATTACAACTCCGTGGTGAGCACCTTCTGCCACAACGCCGCACACGGCCTTGCGCTGGTGGTCAGCGATCCCGGCCGGACGGTGACGTTTGTGCACGTGGACGAGGTCGTGCGATGCCTCGTGGAATGCCTGGACCAGCCGCTGGAGGGGTTCGCCTTCGGGGAGGTGGGGGCGACGGACACCGTCACCCTGGGCGAGCTGCACGACCTGGTCGAAGGCTTTCGGCAGATGCGCATGCGCAACGAAGTGCCGGACCTCGGCCGGCCGTTCGTCCGCCGGCTCTACTCCACGTTCTTGTCCTACCTCGAGCCCGCCGACCGGGTCCGCCCGACGGACTTGAAGCGCGATGCACGGGGCTGGCTCTTCGAGTTGATCAAAAGCGCGCCGTTGGGCCAGGTGTTCGTCTCCTCCACGCGCCCCGGCGTCGTCCGTGGGGGCCACTACCACGACTCGAAAGTGGAGAAGTTTTGCGTCATCCGGGGGCACGGCCGGATCCGAATGCGGCGCCTGTTATCGGACGAGATCGTCGAGTACGACGTGTCCGACGACCCGATCTGCGTGGTGGACATCCCGCCGGGCTGGACGCACACCATCGAGAACGTCGGATCGGAGGACATGATCACCCTGTTCTGGGCCGGCGAGGTCTTCGATCCCAACCGGCCGGACACCTGGGCGGAGCAGGTGGATCCGCCCGCCCGTCCGGTCGGAGAGGGGGCGGGTTGATGATGGCGACGCCCCGTCGGTGGGAGCCGGCGCTTCGCCGGGCGGCGGCCGAATTAAAGGAGCGCTTGGAGAAACTCGACGTCGCCGCGCTTCCGGCGGACGCCGAATACCTCCGGTTGTATCTGGAACCGAAGTTCCGCGCGCTCGACTCGGCCCTGATCCGGTCGCGTCACCAGCTTTCGCTGGCGATGGACCGCTCTTCGGACCCGTCTCGCCTCGTCATGATCGATCACGGAGGGGGCGTGGGCCTCACCGGCCTGCTGGCCAAGTTGGCCGGCGTGGGCCAAGTGATCTACAACGACATCGATCCGAAGATGCTGGAGATGGCGAGGGCGCTCGCGCGGGCGGCGGGCCGCGAGGCCGACCGGTACGTCCTCGGCGACCTCGACGATCTGTCGCGGGAGCTGCGGGCGAACCGCGTCGTCTGCGGCGCGCTGGTGTCCTACGACGTGATCGAGCACATCCGGGACATGGAGCTTTTTTTTCGTTGGCTCGGAGAGCTGCCTGCCCCGGACCTCTCCGTGGTGCTGTCGTCCGGGGCGAACATGTTCAATCCCCGCTACCTCGCGCACGTGTTGCCCGTGCAGAGGACGGCCGAAGCCAAATGGCGGGCGCGCCGGGAGGAGATCGTCCGGGATCTGGCGCCGGACCTGCCAGAGCGGGACGTCGTCCGCCTCGCCCGAGCGACGCGCCGGTGCACACAGGCCGAGATCGCCACGGTGATTCGGGGATTTCGCGAGACCGGACGCATTTCACTGGACTCGGTGTCGCCGATCAACCGGTGGGATCCATGGGGCTCCAACACCGTTCACCCCGACACCGGCTGGTGGGCGGAGCACCTGATGAACCCGTGGCGGTTGCGGCGGTTGCTGGAACAACAGGGGTTCCGGACGCGTGTGATGATGGGCCGCTACGGTCGGCCGCCGGGGTGGTGGAAGCGGCTCGCCGCCTCAGCCGTGAACGCCGTGCTGGCCGTGGCCGGCCCGGTCGGGATCGTCGTGGCCGCGTACTACACGCTGTGGGCGGTCCGTGCGCCGTCCAGGGCCGGAGGCGCCTTGCAGGGCGACCGGCCGGGGGCTAGATTCCCGGCCGCTTGAGGCGAGGGCCTCGGCGCAACCCAGGGGCGAGCGCGGCCGCCCGGAAAGAACGCATGGCACAACTTAACGTGATGACGGTGATCGGGACGCGGCCGGAAATCATCCGGCTGTCCCGTACCATGGCGGTGCTGGACCAGGTCAGCCGGCACGTGATCGTGCACACGGGCCAGAACTACGACTACGAACTCAACGAGGTGTTTTTCCGGGACTTGGAGCTCCGCAAGCCCGACCACTTCCTTGCGGCCGCCGGGCGGACCGCCGCCGAGACGATCGGCCAGGTCATCGCGCGGGTGGACGAAGTCCTCGAGGCCGAGCGGCCGGACGCCCTCTTGGTGCTGGGGGACACGAACAGTTGTCTCTCCGTCATCCCCGCCAAACGCCGGCGAATCCCGATCTTTCACATGGAGGCCGGCAATCGGTGCTTCGATATGCGGGTTCCGGAGGAGATCAACCGGCGCATCGTGGACCACGTCGCGGACATCAACTTGACCTACTCGGAGCACAGCCGCCGCTATCTGCTCGCCGAGGGCATGCGGGGCGACTTCGTGATCAAGACAGGATCGCCGATGTACGAGGTGATCGGTCACTATCGCGGGAAGATCGAGGCGTCGGACATTCACCGCCGGCTCGGCGTTGAGCCGGGTGGCTATTTCACTGTCAGCATTCATCGAGAGGAGAACGTGGACGACCCCGAGCACCTCTGCCGCCTGGCTGCGGCGCTGAACCGTCTGGCCGAGACGTACGGACTCCCGCTGATCTTCTCGGTTCATCCCCGGACGCGGCGTCGTCTGGCGGAACAAGGCATCGGTCTTCACCCTCTGGTGCGCGCGATGCCGCCACTGGGCTTTCTGGACTACAATGCCCTGCAGCTGAGGGCTTTTTGTGCGATCTCGGACAGTGGTACGATCACCGAAGAGGCCTCGATTCTTCGTTTTCCGGCAGTGACCGTGCGGGAGGCTCACGAGCGGCCAGAGGGCATGGACGAGGGAGTGGTGGTCATGACGGGTCTTGAGCCGGAACGCATTTTGGAGTCCGTCGCCTTGACCCGACGGCAGTTCGAGACGGTCGGACCGCCGCGGCTGCCGCCGGACTACGAGGCGCCGAACGTGTCCTGGAAGGTGGCGAAAATCATCCTCGGCTACGTCGGCTACGTGAATCGAATCGTCTGGTCCCGGCCGTAAGGGCGGGCTGAGAGGCGTAACGGTGGGAGGGCGAGAACGCGGTAGGGAAGCGGTTCCGCCGGCGGCGGAGCCCTCGGGGGCGGGTGCCCCGGCCGGAGGGTCCGCGCGTGGCCGGCCCGGCCCGATTCTTCTGCTGCTGCGCGTCCCCCCGCCTTTTGGGGGAGGGGAGATCCGCGCCGATCTCCTTCGCCGGCGTTTGGAGGGCGATCCGCGGTTCGTCGTATCCCTGGTCTCCACGCCGGATGCCACGCGGGCGGGCCAGGGGCGATTCAATCTGGGCAACGTCGAGCTCGGTTGTCGGAGGGTGGTCCGGGCTTTG
>OGCI01000177.1_pt1 | contig 81614 bp, 68 predicted proteins | sample 1570021 | NCBI WGS metagenome assembly OGCI01 (sample SAMN06264664, study PRJEB24512) | hot springs metagenome | isolation source: Hot spring water | place: South Africa: Tshipise | collected 2015-06-21
GGTGATCGTCTACTCTGTCGCGTCCAGCGCCAGCACAGTGCGATACAGCGCCTCGGCACCCAGGCGAATATCGTCTGCGGCGGTGAACTCGGCCGGGCTGTGGCTGATGCCGTCCCGGCTGCGCACGAAGATCATGGCTGTATCCGTCACCGCAGCCATGATCTGTGCGTCGTGCCCGGCGCCGCTGGGCAGCCGGTGTGCGGCCACGCCGACCCCCCCGATCGCCCGCACCACTGTCTCGACCATGTGCTGCGGCAACAGCACAGGCTTGTGGCGCGCCATCTCCTCCAGCGGAACTTGAGGTGATCTCGGTGTGGTGTGATCTCCTTTCGCGCCATGGGCCGGGGCGCACCGGGTGCAAGCCGGCTATGGCCGGCGTCATGCCTGGAGCGAGCAGCTGTTCAATCGTCGGTCGTCGGTTCATCCAGCCGGCCGGCGCGCAAGGCCTCGATGAAACGCCGGAAAAGGTCCTCCGGCACGCGGCCACGCGGGATGGCCAGCCCGTACACGCCGTCCACTGCAATGAACGCATGATCAGGTGTGACCGTCACCGGGCCGATGCGCGACCACGGGATCAGGGTTTCTTTATCCGCCACCGTCTGGCGCAGGCCGGCGGCGTTCAGTTGCAGCGTCCGTGGGGCAAACACGGCCGGGTTGAGCCGCGCGCGCACGATCTGGCGCAGGGTGCGGCCGGCCACCCAGCGGTAGTAGAACGGGTACAGCCCGAAACAGAAGACCGCCAGGGCAGCCGAGTAAAGCGCTACCGCAGGCTTGTGAAAGGCGAAGTAGCTGACCAGGGCCAGCAACCCGAAGAACAACAGCAGGCCATATCGTTGCAAGCGATAGCGGCGAAGCAGCGCGGGCGAATGCTCCATCTGGTATCGCGCCAGCGCCACGAGATCGGCTTCTGCGAGCGTGAATGCGAGTTTCATGAGGCAGTAGGGTTTCCCCGGCGGGCAGGAATGACGATCAGGTCAAGTATAGCCGCACGGCACAGGTTGTCAAATCCGACGTTCGGCGATATCATGTTTCTCTCATGATTTCCTATCACCAGACAGGAGATGGCGCGATGGCCAGAAAGATTACACCGTTTCTCATGTTCGATGGTTCGGCCGAAGAGGCGATGCGATTTTATGTCGGATTGTTTCGAAACGCCGAGATCGGCCAGGTCGTGCGGTACGGCCCCGATGAGCCGGGGATGGCAGGCAAGGTCAAGCAGGCTGAGTTCACCCTGGCAGGCCAGAGATTTTTCTGCATTGACAGCCCGGTGCGACATGCATTCACGTTCACCCCTTCATTCTCGCTTTTCGTCGAGTGCGAAAGCGAGGAAGAACTGGACAGGCTGTTCGGCCAGCTGGCAGAAGGCGGCGAGGTCATGATGCCGCTGGACGACTACGGTTTTGGCAGGAAGTTCGGATGGGTGAACGATCGTTTTGGGGTGTCATGGCAGCTCAATGGATGAAAGTCGCCACGTGCCAGGCATCTTGCAGAGTGCCTGGCACGTGAGTGCGGCGATTTTCAGACCAGCGTCCGCACCAGGTGATACTGCTTTTTCCCTGTGCGCAGCACCAGGAAACGGCCGCCGATCAACTGGGCCGTGGAAATGGCCTGGCTCGCGTCTTCGACGCGCACGTTGTTGACGTATACCCCGCCCGCGGCGACCAGACGCCGTCCCTCGCCCTTCGATTTCACCAGCCCTGCCTCTACCAGCAGGTCGAGGAGCGGCTTGCCCGGCCCCTCGAACGCGATCCTCGGCACCTCGCTGGAGGGCGCCTCCGCGAAGACATCCTCGATCTCGGCGACGCTCAGGCCCTCGAGGCTGCCGCCGAAGAGCGCCTGCGAGGCTCGCTCAGCATCTGCCAGCGCCTGTTCGCCGTGCACCAGCCGCGTCACCTCGCGCGCCAGGCGACGCTGTGCCTCGCGCTGCTCGGGACGCTCGCGCACCGCCTGCTCCAGCTCGGCGATCTCCTCGTAGCTCAGCCAGGTGAAGTAGCCGAGGTAGCAGATCACATCTGCGTCGGCCTGGTTCAGCCAGAACTGGTAGAACCGATACGGCGAGGTACGTTTCGGGTCGAGCCAGATCGTGCCCTGCTCGGTCTTGCCGAGTTTCACTCCGTCGGCGCCGGTCACCAGCGGGTAGACCAGGCCGTAGGCGCGCATGCCCCGGACACGGCGGATCAGCTCGACGCCGGCCGTGATGTTGCCCCACTGATCGCTGCCTCCGGCCTGGAGGATGCAGCCGTAACGGTCGAAAAGCTGCAGGAAGTCGTAGGCCTGGAGCAGCATGTAGCTGAATTCGGTGTATGAGATCCCCTCCTGGCGTTCCAGCCGGGTCTGCACCGAGTCTTTGGCGATCATGTAGTTGACGGTGAAATGCTTGCCCACATCGCGCAGAAAATCCATCAGCGGGATCGTCGTCAGCCAGTCCGCATTGTTGATGAGGCGGGCCGGATTGCTGCGCACCTCGAAGTCGAGAAAGCGGGTCAGCTGGGCTTTGATCGCCTCGACATTGGCCGCAATCAACTCCTTGCTTTGCAGCTGGCGTTCCTGCGTCTTGCCGCTCGGGTCACCGATCAGGCCGGTACCGCCGCCCACCAGCGCGATGGGTGTATGGCCGAAGCGTTGCAGCCGCGCCAGTCCCATCAACGCCAGCAGGTTGCCCACCTGCAGACTGTCGGAGGTCGGGTCGAACCCGATGTAGGCCGTGACTTTCTGGTTGGCCAGCACTTCGGGCAGCCCTTCGGTGAAACTGTGCACCAGGCCCCGGCGCGCAAAATCATCGAAGACGTTCATCATTGTGTGTGAGCTCCTTTTCCATCCAGTGAGCGAGTTCGGCCTCATCGTGGCCGGTCCAGAGCGCCGCCGAACGCGCACCTTGATATACCAGCATCCCCAGGCCGTCAATGGCATGGGCACCGGCTGCGGCGGCCAGGCGCAAAAATGGCGTGCGCACATGATAGATCAGATCGTAGACCACCTGGCCCGGCCGCAACGGAACCGCCGGATCCCACGGCAGCGGGTCGGCGTCGCCATGCAGCCCCAGGCTGGTGGTGTTGACGATCAGGTCGGCGTCGGCTGCCAGTCGGGGCAGCGCCTCTGGAAACGGATGTGCCGACAGCTCGGCCTTCGGCAGCGCCGCGGCCACCAGCCGGCACAGCGCCTCGGCATGCGCCACCGTCCGGTTGACCACCGCCACGCGCACCCCTGCCTCGGCCAGCGCATATACCACGGCTCGCGCCGCCCCGCCCGCACCGATCACCAGCGCACGATGGCCGGGCCCCACGGCGGCAGCATGATCGTCGCCCTGCCGATTTGCCGGTTTGCCGATCTCTACGCCGTGCGCCCACAGGTCCATCAGAAAGCCATGGCCATCGGTGCTATCTCCCAGCAGCGAACCGTCTGGCCGGATGACGATCGTGTTGACCGAGCCGGTCGCCGCGGCGATTGGCGTTAGCTCATCCATCAGGGGCACGAGCGCGGCTTTGTGCGGCACGGTAGCATTGCAGCCGGCGAACCCCAGCGCGACCAGCCCGCGCACAGCATCGGCCAGCCGTTCCGGTCGCACCGGGAACGGCACGTAGACCCAATCCAGCCCCAGCGCCGCGAATGCGGCATTATGCATCCGCGGGCTGAGGCTATGCGCTACGGGCCAGCCCATCACGCCGGCCAGACGTGTGGCGCCGGTGATCGGGGGTCTGCTCATTCGCCGTCTCCCGCCCACGCCACATCCGCGCCCAGGCCGCGCATCGTTTCCACGAAGCCCGGAAATGAGTCGCGGATCACGCCGGCATCCAGCACCTCGGTGGGGCCATCGGCCACGAGGCCGGCGACCGCCAACGACATCGCCAGGCGATGGTCGTGATGGCTGTCCACGAGCGCGCCGTGCAGGCGAGCCGGGCCGTGAATGCGCATGCCGTCGGGCCGCTCCTCGACATCGGCGCCCATCTTGCGTAGCTCCGTGCAGACCGCCGCGATGCGATCCGACTCTTTCACGCGCAGCTCGGCTGCATCGCGGATGACGGTCGTCCCGGCCGCTTGCGTTGCGGCGACGGCGAAGATCGGGAACTCGTCAATGGCCCGCACGACGACCTCGCCGCCGACCTCGATGCCCGTCAGAGCGCTGCTGCGACCGCTCACCGTCGCCATCGGCTCGCCTGCGGCCGATGCGGGGTGCGTTGCGTCGGTCGGCGGCTGCTCCTCCATGCCCACCGCCGCGCCCATGGACTCCAGGAGATCGTACAGGCCGGTGCGGGTCGGGTTGACGCCGACGCCGATCAGCCGGACAGCCGAGCTGGGCACGAGCACGGCCGCCACGAGGGGAAACGCGGCCGAGGAGAAATCGCCGGGCACATCGAGCCGGCCACCGCTGGTCAGTTCCTGCCCGCCACACAGGCGGATGGTCGCGGCGCTGCCCGTGCGCTGCGATTCGACCACGACGCCGAAATGCGCCAGCATTCGCTCGGTGTGATCGCGCGCCGGGCCGGGCTCGTGCACGATCGTCTCGCCGGCGGCGAAGAGGCCCGCCAGCAGGATCGCAGATTTGACCTGCGCGCTGGCGACCGGCATGGCGTAATCAATGCCGCGCAGCTGTCCGCCGCGAATGGCCAACGGCGGCAAGCGGCCATCCTGACGGCCGAGCACAGTGGCACCCATCAGGCGCAACGGCTCGGCCACGCGGCCCATGGGCCGGCGGCGCAGCGCTTCGCTGCCGGTCACGATGCTGGTGAAGGGCTGCCCGGCCAGGATGCCGGCCAGCAGGCGGATGGTCGTGCCCGAACCCGCGCAGTCCAGCACGTCGGCCGGCTCGCGCAGGCCGTGCAGGCCGACGCCGTGCACGGTGAGAATGCCCTGCCAGGCGCCCATGATTTCCGTGAAGCCGGGCGTTTCCTCTACCGTCACGCCCAGGCTGCGCACGCAGCGCAGGGTGGCCCGGCACACGTCGGCGTCCACCCAACCGTGGATGGTCGTGTCGCCTGTGGCCAGTGCGCTCAGCAGCAGCGCGCGGTGGCTGATGGATTTGTCGCCGGGCACGCGCGCGATCCCGGCCAGCGGGCCGGAAGGATGAACGATGAGTCGTTGCATGTTCTCGGGCCTTTCTGATTTTCGGGCCTTCGGTTTCCTGAGATTGCTGCACGCGGCCACCCGCGTGGCGGAAACTCGAAGGGCGCCATTCAGAAGCGCATGCCGGCGCGTCGCGCCTGCGCCGTCGCCAGGCAGGCGCGCAGGCCGGTCTCATCGCCGGCGGCCAGGTTGCGCCGCAACTCGGCAAACTGGTCGGCGAAAGCATCCATCCAATCGAGCAATGCCTCCCGGTTGGTCAGCAGGATGTCGAGCATCATGTCAACATCGCTGGCCGCCACACGGGTGGTGTCCCGAAAGCCCGATGCGGCCAGGGTCCAGGCCAGCCCATCGCCGGCGCCGTCCACTGCGGCGACCACCGCGGCAGCGACGACGTAGGGCAGATGGCTGATGGCGGCCACCGCGCGATCGTGGGCGAGCGGATCCACCACCAGGGGCCGGCCGCCCACCGCGGTTGCCAGGTCGTGCGCGGTGGCGAGCGCTTCGGCTGTGGTGCGCGGCAACGGGCAGAGGACGAACGGCCGCTGGCGATACAGCAATGCGTCGGCCGCGGCGAAACCGGCCGTCTCTTTGCCGCACATCGGATGTGCGCCCACCGGCTGCAGGCCTGCGGGCAGGTCGGCCATGGCCGCGCAGATCTGCCCCTTGCTGCTGCCCAGGTCCATCACCAGCGTTCCGGGCCGCGCATGGCGGCCGACCTCCGGCAAGAGCCGCAGGATCGTGCGCACAGGCGTCGCCAGCACGACCAGGTCGGCTTCGGCGACGCCCTGGGCCAGGTCGGTTGTCCCCCGGTCAATGGCGCCGGCCGCGCGGGCCGCGTCTAGCGTTGTCGCGCTGCGGCTCACTCCGACGATGCGTGCGGCGCGCCAGACGGCAGGCGTCGGATCTGCGCGCAGCGCCAGCGCCAGCGATCCACCCATGAGACCGAGGCCCGCGATGCAGATGGTAAATGCGTCTTCTGTCATGTTTGTCCTGAGCGGAACCGGGGGCTTGGGCGAGCTTTCGGCGGCCGTGGGTCGAGTGCGGCGTGAGCCACCGGCCTCTCAACCCGCAGCTTCCGTTTGGCTCCTGGCCCTCCAGCCTCACAACGTCCGACCCACGGCCGGCGCGATCTTGCGCAGCGAGGCGACGAGCTCGGCGAAGCGTTCGGGTTTGAGCGATTGCGCGCCATCCGACAGCGCCTTGGCCGGGTCGGGATGAACCTCGACCATCAGGCCGTCTGCGCCGGCGGCAATGCACGCCCGGCCGACCGCCGATACCAGGTCCCATTTGCCCGTGCCGTGGCTCGGATCGCCCAGGACAGGCAGGTGTGTCCAGCCTTTGACCAGCGGAATGGCGTTGATGTCGAAGGTGTTGCGCGTGGCGGTTTCGAAGGTGCGGATGCCGCGCTCGCAAAGCATCACCTGGCGATTGCCGCCGCTCAGCACGTAGTCGGCTGAAAGCAGCCATTCCTGCACAGTGTTCATCAGGCCACGCTTGACCATCACCGGTATGCGCGTGCGGCCCACCACCTGGAGCAGCGGGAAGTTCTGCATGTTGCGCGTGCCGATTTGCAGGATATCGGCATATTTGCTGACAAGCGGCACCTGTTCGGTGGACATCACCTCGGTGATGACCGGCAGGCCGGTCTCCTCGCGCGCTTCGGCCAGCAGTTCGAGCGCCTCTTCGCCCAGCCCCTGAAAGGAGTAGGGCGAGCTGCGTGGCTTGAACGCACCAGCGCGCAGGATCATCGCGCCGGCCTCTTTCACCGCCCAGGCGGTCTCCAGCAGCTGGCTGCGGCTCTCCACCGAGCAGGGCCCGGCGATGATCACGATCTGTTGGCCGCCGATCTGCACGCCGCGCACGTCTACGATCGTGTTCTCCGGGTGAAAATCCCGGCTGGCGAGCTTGAACGGCTGGAGGATGCGCACCACCTGTTCGACGCCGGGCAGCAGCTCGAAGTTGTGGCTTTCCAGCGGCCGATCATCGCCCACCACCCCCACGATCGTCCGCTCTGTGCCGTGCGACAGGTGTGCCCGATAGCCAAACGCCTCGACCTGGCTGACGACGAAACTGATTTCACTGGCGCTGGCCCCGCGTTTCATGACGATGACCATGGGAATACCTCCGTGATGAGAGATTGGGCGTGAAATGCGAAACGTCAGGCGTCACAGGCGATGATGTGGAACACATAAACGATGACACTCGACATTTCACGTTTGACATTTTGACGTTTCACGCTTCACGCAGCCGGATAGCTGCCCAGGAGCTTGACGAAGGCAGCGCGCGTGAGCAGGTTGCTCAGCGCTCGGCTGACGCCCAGGTCCTGGTAATGCCCCTCCAGGTCTACGTAGAACACGTAATGCCACGGCCGGTTGCGCCGCGGCCGGCTCTCGATTTTGGTCAGGTTGATGCCCCGGTTGGCGAACTCGCCCAGGGCATGGTAAAGTGCGCCCGGCGTGTGCGACGTCGCGAAGACGATGGATGTCTTGTTGCGCGCGGCCGGCGGCAGCTCTTCGCGGCCGAGCACGAAGAAGCGCGTGGTGTTCTCCGGCGAATCTTCGATGCCGATGTCGAGCACGTCCAGGCCGTAGATTTTGCCGGCCAAGGCGCTGGCGATGGCGGCCCGGCCCGGGATCGGATACGCTGCCAGCTCGCGCGCGGCGCCTGCCGTGTCGTAGCTTGGCACAGCCTCCCAGCCGCGCGTGCGCAGATAGCGCTCGCATTGGGCCAGCGCCTGCGGATGCGACTGGACGCTCTGGATGTCGGCGGCTGTAACGCCCGGCGGAACGAGCAAGCAATGGCGCACGCGCAGCTTCACCTCGCCGATGACGCGCAGGTCGTGATCCAGGAGCAGGTCGTAGGCCTGGTTGATGGAGCCGGCCTGTGAGTTTTCCACGGGCAGCACGCCATGGGTGGCGCGGCCCTCCTCGATGGCCTTGAAGATCTCCTCGAAGCTGTGGCAGGCCAGCGTGTTCACCAGATCGCCGAAGTGCTGATGGGCTGCTTCCTGGGAATAGGCGCCGGGCTCGCCCTGATAGGCGACGATGGTTTTGGTGCTGGGTGTGACTGCGGCGGCGGGGCGGGGGGCCGGCGGCGGGGCGACGGGCTCGGCGGCTTGACGGGCGCTGCCGTTGCCGGCCAGGGGCATCGCGATGATGCCGCTTTCGGGGGCCAGGTCGGGCCGCAGTGCAGCTGCTTCGCGCAGGTAGCCGTGCTGGATCGCTTCGAGTGGCCGATCGGTGTTCCAGTGAATCAAGACGCGGATGCAGCGCGGGAGCGCGCTGGGCACGGGGATCTCGATGGTGTCCAGGAGGGGCACCTCGGTCCAGCCGAGCTGTCGGGCCGCCCGGGCGGGAAAGGTCGCGTTCAGATCGGGGGTGACCGAAAAGACGATGCTGGCGATATCGGCCGGCCGCAGTTCATTGGCGGCTGCGAGCCAGCGCAACAGCTCTTCGGTGGCATCGAGAATGGCGGTCTCAGTGTTGTCGGCGGCGGTCGTCGCGCCGCGAATACCTCGGACGGGCATACGCACTCCTCCATGAAATGGGATATTTAACAAAAAGAGCGTGGATTGCTCCACGCTCCGGTTCGCTGCTTTGACGATTTCAGGGGGCTCAGACGATCTGTCCCTCCCCCGGCGCGCGAGCTTCTCTCCGAAGGATCGGATAATAATAAAAGTAGAAGCTAAACGAGAAGCCGCGCTTTGGGTTCATGTTAGTTTTCATGAGCCTATCCTGATCCCGATATTACCATCGGTCTGCGGAGTTTGTCAAATGGCGAACCGCGCATTTGGGCTCGCGGCAGTTGACAGCGCATTTCAACCCGGGTACAATTGCGACCGACGAACGGGACGCGTCCGGCCATTACGATCGCCGATGTCACGTCATGCTTGCCCTCAGCCACAGGAGAGGCTCTCCATGCCCAAAGAAACCATGACCCCCCGTGAGCGCTGGTTGGCGGTGCTCACGCGCCAGAAACCCGATCGCGTGCCGATGGATTATTGGGGCACGCTCGAGGCGACCGCTAGGCTGATCCGTCACCTCGGCCTGAGCAGTGACAGTGAAGCCGCTTTGGTGGCGGCATTCAAGACGGGCGGGCAACGGGCCCGCCTGGGCAGGCGACCGATTGACCGGCTGCGTCGGCAGATGCTTGACCGGCTGCATGTGGACTATGTCGTGACGGTCGGCCCGCGTTACGTGGGCCCCAGGCTGCCGCCCAACACCGACGTATTCGGTTGTCGCTACCGCAATGTCGAGTATGGCACCGGCATTTATGGCGAGTGCGTCTATCATCCGCTGGCACACTACACCTCAGTGGAGGAGATCGCGCGCAACTACCGCTGGCCGGACCCGGACTGGTGGGATTACAGCGAGATTCCCGAGCAGATCAAGGGCTGGGAACAGCACCCCATCCGCGGCGGCGGGTCTGAGCCGTTCCTGATCTATAAAAATCTGCGCGGTCAGGAACGGGCGTTCATGGATCTCGTCGAGCATCCGGAGATCGTCCACTACTGCCTGGACAAGCTCTTCGACCTGGCGTACATCAACACCCAGCGCATCTACGAACAGATCCCAGGCCAGGTGATGATCACCTACGTGGCCGAGGACATGGGCGCCCAGGAAGGCCTGATGTTTTCGGTCAAGCATATTCGGGAGTTCCTGCTGCCGCGCATGAAGCGCATCATTGATCTGGCCCACAGCGCGGGCGCCTATGTGTTTCATCATAACGACGGCGCGGTGCGCAAGATCCTGCCGGACATGATCGCGCTGGGCATTGACGTGCTCAACCCGATCCAATGGCGCTGCAAGGGGATGGAGCGGGAAGGGCTGAAGCGAGACTTTGGCGAGAAGCTGATCTTCCACGGTGCCATGGACAATCAGTACACCCTCCCGTTTGGCACGGTGGACGAGGTACGCCAGGAGGTGCTCGATAACCTGCGCATCCTCGGCGCGGGCGGTGGCTATATCTTGGCCCCCTGCCATAACATCCAGGCCGTCAGCCCGCCGGAGAACATCGCAGCGATGTATGAGACGGGGTACGAGCATGGCTGGATGTAAGGAAACCGGCAAGTGGACAAATCGCGTTCAACGCCTGACGCCTGGTGTTTGATGCCCGACGTTTGACATAATCATCAATATTAGAAAGGATCCTCATGACCAAGTTAGCTTTCATCGGCGCGGGCAGCCTGGGATTCACGCGCGGTCTCGTTCGCGATGTGCTCACCTTCCCGCGGCTGCAGGACTCCACCATCGCCTTGATGGATATTGACCCGGAGCGGCTCGATTTCGCGTACCGCGCGGTCAAGAAGATCATCGAGATGGGCAACTACCCGGCCAAAGTCGAGGCCACGCTCAGCCGGCAGGAAGCGCTCGAGGGCGCCGACGCCGTGATGGTCACCATCCTGGCGGGCAGCACTGAGGTGTGGCAATATGACATTTTGATCCCGAAGGAATTCGGGGTGGACACGAACATCGGCGACACGCGCAGCGTCTCGGGCATCTTTCGGGCCCTGCGCACCATCCCGGTGATGCTCGACATCGCGCGCGATATGGAGCGCCTCTGCCCCGACGCCACCATGCTGAATTACACCAACCCGATGGCGATGCTCTGTCGGGCCATGCAGCGCGAAACGAAGATCAAGCTCACCGGCCTCTGCCACAGCGTGCAGGGCACGGCCATGATGCTGGCGCGGTGGATCGCCGCGCCCTTCGAGGAGATCACCTACACCTGCGCGGGCATCAACCATATGGCCTGGTACTTGAAGTACGAGTGGAACGGAAAAGACGCCTACCCGCTCATCCGCAAGACGATCACCGAGAACCCGGACATCTACAATCAGGAGCAGGTGCGCAACGAGATGTTCCTGGCGCTCGATTACTACGTCACCGAGTCATCCGGCCACAACTCGGAGTACAACTGGTGGTTCCGCAAGCGGCCCGATCTGATCGAGAAGTACTGCACGCATGGCACGGGCTGGAATCCAGGCGAGTACGCCTATATCCTGAAGCATTATCGGGCGCGCGAAAACAGCTGGAAGGAAGAGGCGAAGCAGTGGTTTGCCAAAGACACGCCGATCTCGCTGGCGCGCGGGCATGAGTACGCAGCCTACATCATCAATGCGTTGCGGGGCGGCGAGCCGTTCCAGTTCAACGGCAATGTGCCGAACACGGGACTGGTCACCAATCTGCCGCAAGGCGCGTGCGTCGAGGTGCCGGTGTGGGCTTCCAAGAAGGGGCTGGAGCCGGTGCATGTCGGCGCGTTGCCGCCGCAGTGCGCCATGCTGACCAATCTCAGCGCACAGATCGAGGAGATGGCCGTCGAGGCGGCCCTCACCGGCAACCCGCGACTGGTCTATCAGGCCGTCGCCCATGATCCGCTGTCGGCAGCCGTGCTCTCGCTGGCCGAGATCCGGGAGATGGTGGACAGGATGCTGGAGCAGAACCGGCCCTATCTTCCGCAGTTTAAGCACTTTAAGTTGTGATTCCGGTCGCAGAGGCGCACAGACGTGTGCCTCTGCTCACGATTGGGCAGCCACGCTATCCGGCGTTTGCAGCGGCCACCAGCGAAACAGGCTCGATCCCAGCAGGCACAGCACGCCGCCCGCGATCAGCACCGCCGCGAAGCCGATCCGATCGGCGAGCGCCACTCCGATCAGCGGCATGATGAACGCGCCGATGTTCATGATCGTCGTGTAGATGCCCAGATAGAGCGGCCGTGTCTCGGCCGGACATACCTTCAGCAGCATCGGAAAATGCCCCAGGTTGACCCCCGCCGCGATCGGCCCCTGCAGCGCGGTCCAGAGCAAGATGACCGTCAGGTTTGGCGTCAGTCCTACCAGCAGCGGATAGAAGCCGATCAGGCTGATCGTCAGTCGCAGCGCCCATTTCTCTCCCTGCCGTGCGATGAGCCGTTGCCAGATGTAGTAGCCGAGCACCGGCGTCAGATTGGCGATCATGGCGTTGGTGCCGATCCACGCATCGGAGGCGCCAAGCTGCCGGACGTAGTAGAGCACGTAGATCGGCCCGATCATCCACAGCCCTACGCCGTGCGCCAGTGTGCTCACCACGATGCGGGTGAAGTCGGGATGGCGACGAAACGCATCGCGCATCCCGCCCAGGAGCGCCCGTGGCGTGATCGGCTGTGTCGAGGCGGGCATGGCTACCGAGTCGGGCACGCGCATCTGCATGATGTAGATGGTGCTGAGCACTGAGCCCGCAAATCCGACCAGATAGACCAGCTGATAGTTGCGCGGAAAAACCGCGACGGCCAGCCAGCGCGCGGCCACAAAGGTGCCGGCCGTGACCACTGCGGCCGCCAGGATGTTGCGGACGGCGAACAGGCGGGCGCGTGCCCGCTCCGGCACGACGTCGGCCAGCATCGAGTTCCAGCCTACACCGAAGAAGCTGGCCGGCGCGGAGAGGGCGATCAGCGTCCAGACGACCAGCGCGCCTGGCCGGGGCACGGGCAGAAAAGGGATCAGCGCCACTATCAGATAGCCGAAGCGGGCCAGCGCCAGGCTGGCGATCACCCACGGCATCCGTCGGCTGCGCCGGTTGAGGAACTGGCCGGCCGGGATGGTGATCAGCAGCGCCAGCAACGCCGGGATCGAGCTGAGCAGGCCGATCTCTGCGTTGGATGCGCCCAGGCGCAGCGCGTAGGCCGCATTGAAGGCCGCGGCTGCCGAGAGCAATGATGCCCAGAAGACTTCGATTTCCAGGAGCCGGGCGTTGTACTCGGCGCCTGCGAGGCCGGTGGGCACAATGAGGCCGCGCAGCCGGCCCAGCCATTGCCGCAGCCGAGACGGTGGCGAAGATCGGGTTGGAGGCATGGGAGAGTTCATGTCGTTTGCGGTTATTCCGAAACAGGTTGGCAATTTGCCCGCCGCTTGCCCTGCGGGACAGCGAGCGTTGGCAAAGGATATTATACTTCAGATGGCCTGAATTGACACCTGGCGTTGGCCTGCGTTATCATGCCTTCATCGGTGCAGCTTCTTCGGGAGATAGCGATATGGAAGACTGGGTCGTGGGGATTGACCTGGGCGCTACCAAGATCGCCTTGGGCCTGGTTGATCCGCACAATCGGGTTGTCGCACAGCGGCGCGCGCCGACTTTGCCCCACGAAGGGCCGGCCGCTGTCGTCGAACGGATCGCCGCGGCAGTCACTGAGCTGCAAGCCGAACTGCCGGCCGGTGTCCGGCTGGCGGGCATCGGAATCTGTTCGCCCGGCCCGCTCGATCACATCAGCGGCGTGCTCCTCGATCCGCCCAATTTGATCGGCTGGGTGAATGTCCCGCTGCGCCAGATGTTGGCTGACCGGCTGGGCCTGCCGATCGTCCTGGAACACGATGCCAAAGCCGCTGCGCTCGGCGAGTATCATTACGGTGCCGGTCGCGGCACGCGTGATATGGTTTACATCGTCGTGGGCACGGGCATCGGCAGCGCGATCATCCTGGATGGTCATCTCCACCGCGGCCAGCACAATGCGGCGGGCGAGGTCGGCCACATCACCATCCGATCGGGCGGCGACCTGTGTTCGTGCGGCAATACCGGCTGCGTGGAATCGTTCGCGTCCGGCCCGCCATCGCACGCGCTTATCGCCGCCTGCTGGCTGCCCGCGGGGCCGATGATCCCACCATCGCCGCGGCCACGGTGGTGGCGCGCGCCCGCGAGGGCGATGCCGACGCGCTGACGGTGCTGACCGATGCCGGTGAGGCGCTCGGCACGGCCGTGGCGACGCTGGCGATGATTCTCGACATTGAGCTCTATGTGGTCGGCAGCAGCGTGACGAAGGCGGGCGACTTGTTGCTCGAGCCGGCTCGCCGCGCCTTGATCCATCACGCGCATTGTTCGGTCGCGCAGCGCGTGCGGATCGTGCGTTCGGCGCTGGAGGACGAGGGGCCGTTGTTGGGCTGTGCCTGGCTGGCGCGGCAGAACGCAGCGATTTAGGCGCGGGCCGGCCCGGCAGGCCAGGCGGGTCGCGCCGGTCTCCGACCGGCCCGCGCAGGCAGCAGGCCAGGCGGGTCGCGCCGGTCTCCGACCGGCCCGCCCAGGCAGCAGGGTAGAGGCACATGTTGACCGGAAAAGTCGTTCTCGTGGTCGGCGGCGCGGCCGGCATCGGCCGTGCGACCGCCGAGGTGTGCGCGGCGCGCGGCGCGACGGTCGTCGTCGCCGACATAGATGCGCAGGCCGGCGCGCAGGTCGCCGACCGCGTGGGCGGCTTGTTCGTTCCTGTGAACGTGACGGATGCCGCCTCGGTTCAGGCGCTGATGGCGACGATTGCGGCCCGCTATGGCCATCTGAACGTATTGATCCAGGCTGCCGGCATCTTGCAGGGCGCCTACACGGCGGTCGAAGATTTTCCGCTCGATGCCTGGCAGGCAGTGCTCGACGTGAACCTGACAGGCAGCTTTTTGTGCGCCAGGTATGCGCTGCCGCTGCTGAAGCGGGCGGGCAGCGGCGTCATCCTCCTGATTTCGTCGGTCGCCGCGGTGAACGGCAGTTCATCGGTGGCCTATGGCGCCAGCAAGGGAGGGGTCAACGGCCTGGGCCTTACGCTGGCGCGACGGCTCGCCGCGGAAGGCATCCGCGTCAATGTGGTCATGCCCGGCAACATTGACACGACCCTGAAACGTTCCGTGATCGCGGTGGAGGCAGAGCAGGCCGGGGTGTCCCTGGAGAAGGCGGTGGCGGCGTCCGACCTGGGCGCGCCGGAAGGCGTGGCGAGGGTGTTGGCCTGGCTGGCGAGCGACGACGCCGACTACGTGCGTGGCGTGATCGTGACCCGCTAGGCGTAGGGCGAGATTCGTCTCGCCCCACGCGATGGCTCAGCTCATCAGGATGGCGTCTATCGCCGTTAGCTCTTCCTGGCTGAACGTCAGATTGGCGAGCGCGGCCACGATCTCCTCGATCTGGTCGACGCGGCTGGCACCGATCAGCGCGGAGGTCATGGCCGGGTGGCGCAGGACCCAGGCGACCGCCATCTGCGCCATCGTCTGTCCGCGCGCCTGGGCGATCTGGTTCAGCTGACGCGCTTTTGCCAGCTTCTCGTCGGTGATGTGCTGAGGCCGCAGGAAACCGGTCGGCCGGCCGGCACGCGAATCGGCCGGAATGCCGTCCAGGTAGCGGCTGGTGAGGAGCCCCTGCGCCAGCGGCGAGAAGGCGATGCAGCCGATCCCTTCCTCTGCCAGGGTGTTCAGCAGTTCTCCTTCGATCCAGCGGTTGAACATGTTGTACGAGGGCTGATGGATCAGGCAGGGGGTGCCGAGCTGGCGCAGGATGGCGGCCGCCCGCCGCGTGAAGTCGGCGTTGTAGGACGAAATGCCGACGTAAAGCGCGCGGCCGCTGCGCACAGCGTAGTCGAGCGCAGCCATCGTCTCTTCGAGCGGTGTCTCCGGGTCGGGCCGGTGGCTGTAGAAGATGTCCACATATTCCAGCCCCATGCGGCGCAAGCTTTGATCGAGGCTGGCGATCAGATATTTACGCGATCCCCATTCACCGTAGGGCCCCGGCCACATGCGATAGCCGGCCTTGGTCGAGACGATCAGCTCATCCCGATACGCCGCGAGGTCTTGTTTCAGGATGCGACCAAAGTTCTCCTCGGCCGAGCCTGGCGGTGGGCCGTAGTTGTTCGCCAGGTCGAAGTGGGTGATGCCCAGGTCGAAGGCGCGGCGCAGCATAGCGCGCGCGTTTTCCAGCGCATCCACGCCGCCGAAATTGTGCCAGAGGCCCAGCGAGATCGCCGGCAGCTTCAGGCCGCTGCGGCCACAACGGTTGTAGCGCATGGTCGCGTAGCGTTCATCAGATGCGATCCAGGTCATTGTTTTGCTCCTCGAAACAGAATAGAATCGGTATAACACAGGTATATCAAAGCTGCAAGCAGAAGCCGCACGTCTGGCGGCGGTTTGGTTCACGTGCCAGGCACCCTCGGAGGTGCCTGGCACGTCTGGCGGCGGTTTGGTTCACGTGCCAGGCACCCTCGCAGGTGCCTGGCACGTCTGGCGGCGGTTTGGTTCACGTGCCAGGCACCCTCGGAGGTGCCTGGCACGTCTGGCGGCGATTTGACAGCTTCCGAGGTAAATCCGTCATGTCTGAAACCTGGCGAAACATCGGGCCGGTGATCGTCTCGATCCTGATCATCATTGCGGTGGCGATCGTGCGCGCCCATTCGCGCACGGCTGCGGCCGTGCTGGCCACCATGCCGATCAACGTGCCGCTGGCGCTGTGGGTCGTCTACGCCGGCGCAGGCGGCGACCGGGCGACCATGGCGCAGTTCACGCAATCCATGCTCGTGGCCATCGGCCCCACGGTCGTCTTTATCGTGGTGGTGTGGCTGGCGGCACGCAGCGGCTGGCGCCTGGTGCCCATGCTGGCGGCCGGCTATCTGTCCTGGGCCGTTGGCCTCGGCCTGACCCTGGCCGCGCGGCACTTCCTGGCCCACTGAGGGCTGGCCGGCGGTTGTGATTTGCGGGGCAAGGCAGCTCGTGCTAAAATAGTAAAATTGTGAGAAATCTTCGTTCAGGGGGTTATGCTATGCCGGACAATGAGTCCGCGGCCGCGGTTGATTTCATCCGAGCTGCCATCGAAGAAGATCTCCGCACGGGGCGCTTCGATCACGTCCACACGCGTTTTCCGCCCGAACCCAACGGCTATCTGCACATCGGCCACGCCAAGGCGATCATCATTGACTTCGGCATCGCGCGCGATTTCGGCGGAAAATGTAACCTGCGCTACGACGATACCAACCCTGTCAAAGAGGATGTCGAGTACGTAGAAGCCATCAAAGAGGACATCCGCTGGCTGGGTTTTGACTGGGAAGATCGGGAATACTACGCGTCCGACTATTTCGAGCAGCTTTATGAGATGGCCGTTGACCTGATCAAAAAGGGCAAGGCCTATGTCTGTGACCTGAGCGCTGAGGAACTGCGCGAGTATCGCGGCACGCTGACCGAGCCGGGTCGGGAGAGTCCCTGGCGCAACCGCTCGGTCGAGGAAAACCTGGATCTGTTCGAGCGGATGCGCAAAGGTGAGTTCCCCGATGGCTCGCGCACTCTGCGCGCCAAGATCGACATGGCACACCCGAACTTCAACATGCGCGATCCGGTGATGTACCGTATTTTGCACGCCACCCATCATCGCACTGGCGATAAATGGTGCATCTACCCGATGTACGATTTCGCGCACGGCCAGTGCGACTCGATCGAGGGGATCACCCATTCGCTCTGCTCGCTGGAATATGAGGATCACCGACCGCTGTACGAGTGGTTCCTGAAGGAACTGGGTATCTACGCGCCGCGCCAGATCGAGTTCGCCCGCCTGAACCTCACCTATACCATGATGAGCAAGCGCAAGTTGCGCGTATTGGTGAACGAGGGGGTGGTGCGCGGCTGGGATGATCCCCGGCTGCAGACGTTGTGCGGGCTGCGGCGTCGCGGCTATACGCCCGAGGCGATCCACGAGTTCATCCGTCGCGTCGGTGTGGGCAAAACCAACAGCACCATTGACATGGCGCTCCTGGAGCACTGTGTCCGCGAAGATCTGAACAAGCGGGCCCCGCGCGTGATGGCGGTGCTCCGGCCGCTGCGCGTGATCATCGAGAACTATCCGGTGGGCCAGGTCGAGCTGATGGAGGCGATCAACAACCCCGAAGACGAGAGCATGGGCACGCGCACCGTGCCGTTCAGCCGCGAGATCTACGTCGAGCGCGACGATTTTCGCGAAAATCCGCCGAAGGGTTGGTTCCGCCTGGCGCCCGGCCGCGAGGTACGCCTGAAGCATGCCTACTACATCAAGGTCACAGATGTGATCAAGGATGCCGGCGGGGAAGTGGTCGAGCTGCGTTGCACCTATGACCCGGAGTCGCGCAGCGGCGTGACGTCGGATGGCCGCAAGGTGCAGGGCACGTTGCATTGGGTGTCGGCGCCACACGCAGTGGATGCCGAAGTGCGGCTTTATGAGACGCTCTTCACTGTGCCCAATCCCGACGATGTGCCGGAAGGGACTGACTGGCGGTCGTACATCAATCCGAACTCGGAAGAGGTGCTGATCGGCTGCAAAGTCGAACCCAGCCTGGCCAACGCTGCCGTAGGGAATCGGTACCAATTCCTGCGGCAGGGATATTTCTGCGTGGATAAAGACTCCACGGTCGGCAGACCGGTTTTCAATCGCACCGTCACCCTGAAGGATTCGTGGGCCAAAATCGAAAAGAAAGGATAGGAGCTTCCCATGAAAGGCAACGAACAGATCATTGCCACCCTCAACATGCTGCTCGCCGATGAACTGACGGCCATCAATCAATACATCGTCCACTCGGAGATGTGCAAGAATTGGGGCTACGAGGCGCTGCATGAGGCCATCGAAAAGCGCGCCATCACGGAGATGCAGCACGCCGAGATGCACATCGCCCGCATCCTCTTCCTGGAAGGCCGACCGATCGTCAGCCAGCTGAACCAGATGCACATCGGCGCGACCGTTCTGGAGCAGTTCGAGGCCGATCTCGACGCCGAACAGGCCGCGGTGAAGGCCTACAACGATGCTGTCAAACAGGCCGTCGAGCTCGGCGACAATGGGACGCGTGCCATGCTCGAGGGCATCCTGAAGGATGAAGAAGACCATCTCGACTGGCTGGAGGCGCAGCTCGATCAGATAGGGCAGATGGGCATCCAGAACTACCTGGCGCGGCAAGTGAGTTAGGGGTGGCGGTGCAAGCAGACAGCTTGCGCGGCCTTCATCAAAATGAGAGGGCCAGTTGCCAGAGGGCAACCGGCCCTTTTCGCGTACATGGGAGCCTGCACCTTGATCCTGAAGAATCGCGACGCGTTGTTGCAGCACGGCAACGCTGCGGATAGGAAGATCGTGCTGGATGTGCTGGAAGCCGGTCTGGCCGCGCCCGATCCGTATGAAAACGTGAAAAAGATCGTACGCATCGAGGGCAACAAGCTGATCATCGGCCATCCTCAGCTCTCGCAGCCACCGGGTCGGCCACCGGTCGAATTCGCTCTGGACGCCATCGGCCACATTTATGTCGTGGGTGGGGGCAAAGTCGCACAGCGGCAGGCCGAAGCGCTGGAGGAGATCCTGGGTGACCGCATCAGCGACGGCCAGATCAATGCCAAGAAGGGCGACACGGTGCGCCTGAAGCGCATTCCGGTCACCCTGGCCGGCCACCCGATTCCCGACGAGGACAGCGTGGCTGGTGCGCAGCGCATCGTCGAGATCGAACGCCGGGCGCAGAAAGACGACATCGTCTTCCTGTGTCATTCTGGCGGCGCGACCGCGCTGACGGCCCTGCCCGCGCCGGGGATCAGCCTGGCCGATCTCCAGACCATCTACCGTCTGCTCTATTTCGAGTGCGGCGCGGCCATGCCGGTGGCCAATGCGGTGCGCAATCAGCTGGTGATGCTGCATAGCCGCCATCTGCGCTATGTCGGCGAGGCCACCCTGGTGCAATTGGAAACGACGGAGACGCCGGCCGGGTTGCGGGTTCATGCGTACGAGGCGCCCAATTACGGCGACGGCGGCTATCGGGCGGCCATCGAGGTGCTGCACGCCTATCGCCTGTGGGAGCGTGTGCCCGAATCGGTGCGTCGTTTCCTGCTGGCTGCCGATCCGCGCTACGGCCACCTGCGGCCAGAGGAGACGGCCGGAAAGCCCTGGTACGTCTTCCGCGTCATGGGGCCAGAGGTGATGCTGGCCGCCGCGCGACGTCGCGCTGAGGAATTGGGCATCCGGCCGGTGATCCTCGCTTCGAGCCTGAACGATGTCGAGGCGCGCGCCATCGGCGAGGCGCTGGGCTACATCGCCACGGAGATCGAGCTGCTCGGCCAGCCGCTGACGCCGCCCTGCATGTTGATCCTGGGCGGCGAGCTTGTGGTCGCGGTCGGGGATGCGACCGGCTGCGGCGGACGCAATCAGGAGTTCGTGTTGGCCGCTGCCACCCGCATCTCCGGCCGACCGCACATCGTGATCGCCTCGATTGACTCCGAGGGCACCGACGGCCCGACCGAGTTCGCCGGCGGCATCGTGGATGGCGAGACGCTGGCGCGCGCCCAGGAGGCCGGTTTCAATTTGGCAGCCGAGCTGGCGAACCACAACTCGACCGCGGTCCTCGCCGCACTGGGCGATCTGTTGGCGACGGGCGTACGCGGCACCAATGTGCGCGATCTGCGGCTGATCTACATCTCGGCCCCGGCCTGACGGGCGGCTAATTCCCGGCCGCGGCGCCAATCGTCGGGTGTGTTGATGTTGAAGAACGAGAGCAAATCGGGGTCAATGCGGCGCACGGCATCCGGTGCGAGGGCGCGCACGCGAATTTCGTCGTAGAAGCAGGTCATCCGCCGGTCGCCTGCCGCCAGGTGTCGCTTGATGACCGGCAGGCAGGTGCGGCGATAGAGCGCGTGGAGCGGCTCCCACGTGGCCACGGCGGTGTCGGGATGGAGCGTTTGGGGTACGACCGCGTCGCAATCCTCTGCCAATGCAATCATCTGGCGCAGGAGCGTTTGGTTGACGAACGGCATGTCGGCGGCCAGTGCCAGCACCCACTCATGCCGGGCGGCGCTCAGGCCGGCGTGCAGCCCGGCGAGCGGCCCGGCGCCGGGAAACCGATCGGAGACGACCCGGGCCGGCACGGGCAGCGTGCGCGCCAACGCGGCGAATCGCTCCGGCGTGTTGGCGCTGAACAGGATCTCGGCCGCGAGCGGCAACACGTGCCCGACGACCCGCGCGATCAACGGCGCACCGTCCAGCTCCAGCCATAGTTTGTCCTGGCCCATGCGTCGGCTCTGGCCGCCGGCCAGGATGAGGAGCGAAAGCAGCCGCTCGACCATTCAGCCCCCTGTCTTCGCATACGCCGGCCCAATAAAAAACCTCCGGTTCGACCGGGGAACCGGAGGCGCTAATCAGAGCGGGTAAGGGGATTCGAACCCCTGACATTCAGCTTGGGAAGCTGACGTTCTACCGCTGAACTATACCCGCAAACAGGCGCTATTATAAAGCAGAGGCCGACGAGATGTCAAAAAACGAGAACTTCCGTAGGGCCGGGGGATGCGGGCAGGACCAACCCGGCCGCGCCTCGGACACATCCAGCCGCAATCCTTGACCCCTCAGCCGCCGGCCGCCGGCCTCACGTCGTCCGCAGGTGCGGGAACAGGATCACCTCGCGGATGGATTGCTTGTCCGCGAAAAGCATGGTCAGCCGATCGATGCCGGTGCCGAAGCCACCGGTTGGCGGCATCCCGTAGCAGAGCGCGTTGAGGAAGTCCTCATCCAGCGGATGGCTGTTCTCGTCCGCGCCGGCCACGGCCTCGCGCAGCTCCACGAAGCGAGCACGCTGATCAATCGGATCGTTCAGCTCGGTGAAGGCATTGCCGAGCTCCAGGCCGCCGATGAAATACTCGAACCGTTCGACCGTGGTCGGGTCGTCGGCTTTTTTCTTCGCCAGCGGGCTGATCTCCACCGGATAATCGAGGATGAAGGTCGGCTGGATCAATGTCGGCTCGACATGGTCGCCGAAGAGCTGATCAATCAGCTTGCCGCGCGAGGCGGTCTGCTCGGGGTGGAGCCTGGCCGCGGCCATGGCCGCGGCCAGGCTGGCCGCGTCGGGATAGCGCTGGTAGTCAATGCCGGTTGCCTGGAGGATGGCCTCGCGCATGGTGATGCGCCGCCACGGCGGGGTCAGGTCAATCGTATGGCCGTTGTAGGTGATCGTCATGCCGCGGCCCAGCTCCCGGGCAATGGCGACCAACAGCTCTTCGACCCGGCGCATCACGCCGTGATAGTCGGTGTACGCCTCGTACCACTCGAGCTGGGTGAACTCCGGGTTGTGCTTGAAGCTGATCCCCTCGTTGCGGAAATCGCGGCCGATCTCGTACACCCGTTCGTAGCCGCCCACCAGGAGGCGCTTGAGATAGAGCTCGAAGCTGATCCGCAAGAAGAGGTCCTGGTCGAGCTGGTTATGGTGGGTGATGAACGGCCGGGCCGCCGCGCCGCCGTAAATCGGCTGCAACACCGGCGTCTCCACTTCCAGGAAGCCGTTGTCGTCCAAATAGCGGCGGATCGCCTTAACGATGCGCGCGCGCGTGACGAAGATCTCGCGCACCTCTGGATTGGCGAGCAGGTCAACGTAGCGCTGGCGGTAACGGGTCTCCACATCGCGCAGGCCGTGCCATTTGTCGGGGAGCGGATTGAGGGTCTTGCCGATCAGGGCCAGCTCGCGCACCTCGCAGGTGGGCTCGCCGGTGCGCGTTGTGAACATGACTCCCCTGACGGCCAGAAAGTCGCCCAGATCAATCATCTTTTTGAAGAAGTTGTCGTAGACTTCTTCTCCGATCCGGTCGCGGCGGATGTGGATCTGGATGCGGCCACTTCCGTCCTCGATATGGGCAAAGGATGCTTTGCCCATGATGCGGACGGTCATCAGGCGACCGACCAGGCCGACTTCCTCTTCGGCAACCAGGCGGCCGTCGAGGTGCGCGGCGATCGCATCGGCCGCGGTGTGCGTGCGCGGCCACGGCAAGCGGCGCACATATGGATCGCGGCTTGTGGCTTGCAGCTCACCCAGCTTCTGACGACGGACGCGTTGTTGTTCGTTGAGGTCGAGTTCTTCCACGGCGATGTTCGCAGGCTCCTCTGGCGGTGGCTGGGATGGGTTCAGGCGATGCTGACTATCTCGAACGCGACGCTGCCGCCCGGCGTCTGGACGTGAACGACATCGCCGATCCGGTGGCCCAAGAGAGTCCGGCCGATCGGGGATTTGAACGAGATCCGCCCGTTGCCCGGATCTACCTCGGTGGAACCGACGATCGTGTATGTCTCCTCGTCACCGAAAGCCAGGTCCCGGATCGTGACTTTGCACCCGACATCCACCGTTTCTTTGGAGCCGTTTTCGCGAATCACGACCGCATTGGCCAGGATGTTTTTCAGGGTGAGTATCCTGCCCTCGTTGAAAGCCTGCGCGTTCTTAGCCTCTTCGTAGCCGGCGTTCTCGGATACATCGCCGTCCGCTTTCGCCTCGGCGATCTGGCGCGCGATCTCCGGGCGGCGCACGTTGATTAGATAGTCGAGTTCCTCTTGGAGCTTTTTGATGCCATCCGCCGTCAGATAGGCGCTATGGGAATCTTGCATGATCGTCGTCCCTCGTCAACTCTTTACAGCCTTTTCAGCTTCCAGGCCGGGTTACGAGAAAAAAAGAAGCGCCACCGGCGCCTGGAAGACAGCCACAAATAAACTTAGCCGTCAGTGGCTAGACGGCTTGGATAGAATAAATTATAGCGTAGACCGACAGAACGCGCAAATCGCAAGCATGGACGCCGTGCATGTTTTGTTTGACCAGGAGGAACGGCCATGTTACCATGTGGTCGGCCATGAACAGAACGACAGTGAACAGATGTCCCCCCTGGCGGATCGCCCTCATTGCGCCTTTCGGGTTGCGCGCCAAAGGCACGACGCGCGCGCGGATTTTGTCTCTGGCGCGACAGCTGGCTCAGATCGGCCACACCGTGGCGGTCTTCATTCCGCCGTATGACAGTCCTCAGGATGCCGGCCTGATCTGGAACGATTCCGGCGTGGAGGTCGTCAACATGGCGTTGCCGAGTGGCGGGGTTGTCCGGCCGTCGGGACATCTGATCCTGGCCCGACGGCTGTACTGCGCCGTGCGCGCCTGGCGCCCTGATCTCGTCCATGCGTTCAAGCCGAAAGGGCCTTCCGGGCTGGCAGCCATGTTCCTGTGGTTGGCTGCCGACCGTTGTCCGGTGGCGATAGACAGCGACGACTGGGAGGGACCGGGCGGCTGGAACGATGATCCGCGCACCGGCTATTCGGCAGCCCAGAGGCTTTTCTTCGCCTGGCAGGAGCGCTTCGGCCTGGCGCACGCGGACGCATGGACGGTGACCAGCGCGTGTCTGCGCCAGCGCGCCATCGCGTTCGGCGCCGCGCCGGAGCGGGTCTGGGTGCTTCACAACGGCATCTCCAGCCCGGAGATCTTCGCGGCCGATCCGGTCAGACCGGCCGTCGGCGACCATGTGCAGGCTGCTGCGGCCGGAATCGGCCAGCCCTCGGCCATCCTGTATACGCGTTTCGCCGGCGTGCGGCCCGACGAGGTGGCGGCCATTTGGGCCGCGGTGCGTCGCAGCCAGCCGGATGCCCGGCTTACGGTGGTGGGGCAGGGCGTCGCGCACGAAGAACGCAGGCTGCTGGCCGCGCCGGGCATCACGGTGGCGGGCTGGACCGAACCGGAGCAGCTGCCGCAGGTGTTGGCCTCCGGCCAGGTGGCGCTGGTTCCGTGGGACGACAAGCCCACGAATCGCGCTCGCCACAGCGCCAAGGTCCTCGAGCTGATGGCAGCCGGACTGCCGATCGTCGCCTACGCCGTGGGGGAGTTGCCCGTCACTCTCGGCGATGCGGGGGTGCTGGTTCCGGCCGGCGACCGCGTGGCGTTCGCGCGTGAGGTGACGGCTTTGCTGGCCGATGCAGAGCGTCGAGCGCAGCTGGGTGCGAGGGCGCGCGCCCGTGTGGCCGCACATTTCACCTGGCCGCGGCTGATCCACATTGCCCTGGAAGCCTACGCGCGGGCCATGGCAGCACGGCAGCCGGGCGCAGGCAGCATCGGCAGCACAAATCCTGAGACCCTATGACCGAGACTGCATTGTCGAGAATCCGCTTTCATCCGGCCATGCGCTGGGCAGCCGTCGTTGCGTGGATGGCCATTATCTTCGCGCTGTCGGCGCAGCCGGCGTTGCCCGACCTGATGCCCGGACTGCCAAGGGCAGAGGAATTCGCCGGCCATCTGGCTGTCTATGCAGTTCTGGCCGTTTTGTTGTGGTGGGCGCTGGTTGGGACGACGGGCACCCGCTATCCGGCCACGTGGGCCCTGCTGCTCACCATGCTCTACGGTGTCAGCGACGAATTCCATCAGAGCTTTGTGCCGGGCCGTGTCGTGTCGGTCGAAGACCTGTGGCTCGATCTGGTCGGCGCCGGACTGGCGCTGTTGGCCCTTTCTTGGGTGCGTGGCCGTCGGCTGCGCCGTCATATCGCCGAGCTGTGAGCGTAGCAAGCGTCAGAGCGCGCCGACGTCTGCTTCCCCGTTTGCACCCATCTCCTCTGCCGGACGTCGCGCTGCGGCCGGCATCGCTGCGAGGATGATTTCGCCGAAGAGGCGCTCCTGAGTGGCACATACCTCTCCGCGTTTGATCAGCTCGAGCACGGCCAACAGGGTGACGATGATCTCCACGCGCTGGCGGGCATCCTGGAGGAGCGAGCGAAAGGTGATGCTGCGGCCGTCGGCCAGGCGTTCGCGGATCAGCCCGATCTGATCGCGGATCGTCAGCGTGAACGGCACGACGACTCCGGGCGGGATCGGCGGCGGGGGCGGCAGGTTGACCAGGGCGCGCTGCGCAGCCGCGACCAGATCGGCCAGGGTGATGCTGCCCTCGGCCAGCCGCGTCGCGATCTCCGGCGGGGGTGCCACGCGCGGATAGGTGTGCCAGCCGCGCTCCTCGATGGCGCGTAGCTGCTGCGCGACTTCTTTGAAGCGTTTGTATTCTTTGATCTGGCGCGCCAGCGCCTCGGCCGGATCTTCTTCCTCTTCCTCGTCTTCTGTCGGTGGCGCCGACGGCAACAAGATGCGCGATTTGATCCAGATCAGCCGCGCGGCCACCAGCAGGAAATCGGTCAGCAGGTCGGGCTGCAATTCCTCGATCTGGCGGATGTGCGCCAGGAATTGATCGGTGACGGCAGCGAGTGCGATCGCGCTGATGTCGAGCTTCTCGCGTTCGATCAGCTGGAGCAGCAGGTCGAGCGGTCCCTGGTAGACCGGCAGGTTCACCTCGTAGGTATCGGTCATTGGCTGGCTGCGCGCCTCTCTAGACGGTGAGGGTTTGGAAACGCTGGCCGCGCTGCGCCAGCTCGTCCAGCATGCGTTTGGTGTCGGCGAAGTCGCGGCCGGCCAGGCGCTCGACCTTGCAGCCGGCATCACGCAGCATCTGCTCGACCTCGGTCGGCACGCCGGCCGGGCCGCCGACGATGGTGACGTATTCGGCGTGGCGGGCGTCTGCGGGTGAAAAGCCCAGGGTCGGCCGGAAGCGGGCCACGTAGTTGACGGCCGAATTGAAATCTTCGCGCGCCCAGTCGTCGGCGCGCTGCCAGAAGAGCATGTAGTGGCCGATCACTTTCGGCGCCGGTTTCAGTTCGCCGGCCAGAACCGAGCGCACGCGCTCGTGCAGCAGGAGTTTCCACTGTTTGCCGGTCAGCCAATCGTCGCCGGGGCATTCGGTCGGGTTCTGCGGATACTCCTTGTGGCCCATGATGTTGTCTACGGGGATGCGGAATCTGGAGGCCAGCCAGGCCGCGAGATGAGCCGTGCTCTGCAATTGTGCAGGCGTCGGGATGGCGCCGTTGCGGAAGTCGCCTTCGACGCAGATGCCGATGGTGTAGTCGTTCACGACGCCAGCATGATAGGCGATCGTTTCGAGGCGGTTCACCTGATAGATCGTGCCGTCCGGTCCGATGCAGAAGTGGTAGCCGATGCCCGGCCAGTTGTTGGTGTTTACGTGGTAGCGCGCGATCGTCTCGACCGGGATGTTGGCCGGCGCGGCGCTGTGGTGGATGGTCAGGTGTGTGATGCGATCGAGTGCCCGCGTCTGATAGCGATTGATGGCGTGTTTGGGCAGTTCGTTCGTCACGTCTTTGATGTTGGGCGTGGGCACGCTGTCGGCCGCAGGCGATGTGCCGCTTTGTGCTGCCTGGAGTTGGCGCTGGAGTTCGGCGATCGTCTGGTTCAGGTTGTTGATGCGCTGCGTGAGCGTGGCTTTCTCGGCGGTGAGCGTCTGTACCTGCTGGTTCAGGCGGGCCTTTTCCGCGTTCGCTTGTTGCAGTTGACCGGTCAAGGCCTGGATCTGCTGCTTGAGCTGGCCGACATCGCCGCTGCCCGCCTGGATCTCCGCCTGCAGCCGGTCGCGTTCCAGGATGAGCGCGCTGATATCGGCCTGGGCCTGGCTCAGCGCCTGTTGCAGCGGCTGCAGCTGCGCCTGCAATGTCGTCAGTTGTTGCGTCAGGGTCGCTTTCTCGTTGGTGAGGGCCTGTACCCGCTGCGTCAGAGTGGTCTTCTCGCCTGTCAGGGTCTGCACCTGCTGCGCCAGCGCGGCCTTCTCGTTGTTGGCCGCCTGAAGCTGTTGGCCGAGCGTTTGGATCTGCTGGTTGAGCTGGCTGACATTGGGCATCTGGCTGAGCTGTGTCCGCAGCTGGTCTCGCTCGGCGGTCAGGCTGTTGATGGTTGTCTGCGCCTGGCTCAGGGCCTGCTGGAGCTGTTTGACCTGGGCCTGCAGTGCCTGCAGGGCGGCGTTGTCTGCTGCGGGCGTCGCTCCTGGGCCGGCTGTTTTCTGCAGGTCGGCGATGCGGACGGTCAGCAGGCCCTTCCAGTTTTTGCCGGTGAGCCATTGCGCGCCCGGCGACGTCGAGGTGATGAACTCGCTGACCCCTTTTACGGCCTCGATGGGCAGCTTGTATTCCTGCAGCAGCCAGGCGCACAGGCGAGCGGTCGCGTCGAGCTGGGCATCGTTCGGCGTCTGGGCGGTGAAATCGCCGGCAACCGCGATGTTGATGCCCTGCGCCAGCCATGGCTGCGTCACGTCCACGGTCTGATCCAGGGGGTTGGTCTGCTGGATCGTGCCGTCGGCAGTGATGAAGAAGTGATAGAGGATGGCGCCCCAGCGTCTGTGGTGGGCGGCGGCCAGCCTGTCGGCACCCACGCTTGAATCCACTGCGGTGTGGTTGATGACCAGCGCAGTGACCTGGTTTCCCGGTCGCGGCTTGAGGCTGCCGGCCGTGCGCGGCAACTGCTGCGTGATATCGCTAATGGTCGGCTTGGGGATCTTGGGCGCGCCGGCCGCGCGCAGTGCTGCGATTTCGGCCTCGAGGGCGGCATTGCGCTCCCGCAGACCGGCGAGCTGGCCGTTCAGGTCGCGCAGCTGGTTCTGCAGGGTGGCGATCTCGGCTTGCAGCGCGGTCACCTGGGCGCGCAGCGCGGCCGCTTCGCCGTCTGTGGCCGGAGCGCCGGGCTTGACGGCTGCGAGCTGGCGCTGCACGCGCTCCAGCAGCTGTGCTTTCCAGTTCTGCTCATTGAGCCATTGCTTGCCGGGCGAGCCCGTGACGACCAGTTCCTGCGCGCCTTTGATGGTATCCAACGGCAAGCCATACGTGGCCAGCAGCCAGGCGCAGAGCGACGCCAGCGCGTTCATCTGTGCTTCGCCGGGCACTGTGTTGTCGAAGTTGCCGGCCACATACACGCTGATGCCGTTGTAGATCCAGGGCTGGTTCTGCGCCACGACTTCGTCAATGGGGTTGGTCTGCTGGATCTCGCCGTCGCCGGTGATGAAGAACTGGGCGACGATGCCGGGCCAGCGTTGCATGTGCGCCTGCGCCACGCGCTCGGCGCCCACCTCTGGCCGGACGGCCGTGTGATTGATGACGATGTACTGGATGGCAGCGATGGGGCGACGGAAGAAGCCGGCCGGGTTGCGCGGCAGCAGGTTCGTGATGTCGTTGATCGGCGGCGCGCTCGGCCCGGCCCCGCCTCCGGCCTGCAAGAGCTTGATCTGCTGCTGCAGCAATGTCACCTGCTGCTGCAGCGCCGCAACTCGCTGGCGCAGGTCGGCGGCCTCTGCTCCGACCAGCCGCAGGCGCACCTGGCCGCTGCCTGCCGGATACTCCTCCATGACCAGACGCTGCCAGTCTTGCGTCTTCAGGCCGCTTTCGGGGTGCTTGTATTCGTCGCTGATCGGGTAGCCGGTGATGTCCACGCCGTACTTCTGGTAGAAGGTGGCGAAGGCGCCCTGGGCCTTCTTGCCGGTTTGCGGGAAGGTGATCTCTGCAGCCGGCGTCGGGGTGACCGGCTGCACCGGCGGCGTCGGTTGTTCGGGCTGCACCTGGATGTGCTTCTCCCAGTTGTAGCGATGGGCCAGCGCCTGCTTGAAGTCCTCGATCACGCCGTTCTTGCCTTCGATGTACCAGCGGTCATAGCGAGGCCAGCGGTAGAGCAGTACGGCGCGAATTTTCTGGGTGCCGGGGGTCTTGTTCCAGGCGTCAATCTCGCCGTAGGCGCGCTGCACCCAGCCGTTGTTGTGATCCAGCCATGGATCATCCTGGTCGGTTTCGGTCAGATAAACCGGCAGCGAGCGCATGGTATTGGGGATGGCCTGCATGAAGTCCCGGTAGGCGCGGAAGTTGTACTGCCGGTTGCGGAAGCGGGCATCGCTCATCTTGTAGTCGTTGTAAATGAGCTCTGGATTGCTGCCGTGTGTGTAGGTGTGGATGGCAATCCCATCGCAGTTGGCCGGCCCCAGGATGGTCAGGATGTCGGTGAGATATTTGCACCAGTCGCCGTTCGGGTTGCCGTCGTAGACGGTTTGAGCGTTCCAGGGCGCCACCGCGCCGACGATCACCTGGTCGTTTTGGTGGCCCGGAACCGCCTTGATGGCCGTGCGGCATTGGCGGTAGCAGTTGGCGTACATGCTCGGCGTGATCGTCTCGCCGGGGTTGACGAGCCGATCCCCTTCCATCTTCACCCCTGGCCGCTCGATCGGGTGGTTCATCTCGTTGCCGATGATCCAGATGTGCGCGCCCTTCGAGTTGCGCACGAAGTTGGCGCAACGTTTGGCGAAGTCGGGATAGCGACTGGCCGGCGGAATAGTGCCTTCGGGCGCGTAGCCGTTGTTCAGCCGCACGAGGATGCCGAAGCCTCGGTTCGACCACGGCGTGTAATCTCTGCCGCCCATGTCGTTGGGGTCGCAGCCGATCGCCTCGGTAAACAGGATCCAGCCGAAGATGCCCGCCTCGGCCATGATGTGTTCACCGCCTGGATCGTGGAAGCCGTAGAGATAGGGCGAATCATTGAGCGGTCGGGCCATTGCATTGCCTCGCAAAGCGCAGACGAATCAACATCGGGCCAACACGAACAGCCCGTCTATTATACTTAATACTGGACGGATTGTCTATAAGACCCCACAGGGTTTCGCATCCCATGGCCAAAAACAACGGGCGACGAGGGGGGACCCTCTCGTCGCCCAGCCCCATCCTTCCGATGGATTCGTTTGCGCTGCCTAGCCGACTTCCAGACTTCTGCCCAGCTCGAACGCGCGGCGGTTCAGCTCTCGAACCTTCGGCGGGACGCGTTCCGCGATGGCGCGCAGCCAGATCTCGGCCGGGATCGCCACGAAGCGGGAGAGCGCACCCAGGAGGATGACGTTGGCGACGCGCGGGTTGCCCAGCCCGGCCGCCAGGCTGCCTGCCGATACGATCTGCACCTGGCCGGCGCGTTGCTGGAGCTGAGACATGATCTCGTCATCGGCGGGATAGGGCGTGCGCGATTCCATGGCCAGCGTGGGGATCGCTTCGTCGCTGACCACGGCCACACCATCGCGGTGCAGATAGTGCGCCCACCGGCATGCTTCCAGCTTCTCGAACGCCAGCAAATAGTCGGCTCCGCCCAGGGGAACCATCGGCGAGAAGACCTGGTCGGCCAGCCGCACGTGGCTGATCACACTGCCGCCGCGCTGTGCCATGCCATGCACGTCGGTCTTTTTCACGTCATAGCCGACGGCCATCCCGACCAGGCACAGGATGTCGCTGGACAGCACGATTCCCTGTCCGCCGACTCCGGTTAGAACGAAGTTGAGTGGTTTCATGAGTGAATCAGCAGATCTGCAAATGGGCAGTGCAGTGAGCGTTTATGACGGCTGGCTCAGGGCGGCGCGCTCGACGCGCAGGATGGCGTCGTGCGGGCAGATGCGAACGCAGACCTGGCAGTCGGTGCAGCGGCCGGTCAGCACGGCCACTTTGCCGTCTTTGCGCACCAGCGCCGGGCAAGCGGTGACCAGGCACGCCCAGCAGGCCACGCATTTCTCCGGCTCCACCCAGGCCGTGAAGGCGCTGTCGGATTTGAATTCCAGCGCGCACGGCTCGCGGATGATCAGCACCGACGGCTCATCCGACCGGACAGCGCGGGCGATTTCGCGCGCGATGGCGTCGGTGTCGAAGCCGCCGATCACCTTCACATCCTCGATCCCCAGGCCGCGGCAGAGGCTCTCCAGCTCGATCCGCCGGGCCGGTCGGCCGTCCACCGTTTTGCCGGTGCCTGGGTTGACATTGCCGCCCGTCATCGCGGTCGTGAAGTTGTCCAGGATGATCACGGTCGTCGCCGCGCCTGAGGTGATCACATCCACCAGGCCGGTGATTCCGGAGTGGAAGAAGGTCGAGTCGCCGATCACGGCCACCACTTTGTTTTTGATGCCGCCTTTTTCCAGCCCAATCGCCTGGCCGATGCTGGCGCCCATGCAGGCGCACGTGTCCATCGCGTTCAGCGGCTGCAGCGCGCCCAGCGTGTAGCAGCCGATGTCGCCGGTGATCACCAGGCCGTATCGCCGTCGTCGTTCCAGGTTGCCGCGGCGATATGGGCTGCCCGATGTCATCCCTGTGCCCTCCGGTGGTTTCTTTTCTTCCTTCGCTTCCTGTTCTTCGAACATCAGCTGCCGCAACACGTAGAACGTGCCGCGATGCCCGCACCCCGGACAGAGCAGCGGCGGTCGGGCCGGGATGCGGGTGATCGGCGCCGATCCTGACCTCTCGCGCAGATGCTCTGCCACCATCTCAGCGGGCAGGCCGGCAGCCAGGCTGCGCTCGGCCACCAGTTCGGGCGTGAACTCGCCGATGATCGGAAAGATGTCCTTGCCGCGCACGCGCTCGCGCGCGATGTCGGGCAGGCCGCGAATCTGTTCTTCCAGATACGGGTCCAGTTCCTCCACGACGACCAGCGTCTCGACCTGGCGGGCAAATTCCTGGATCAGCCGCCTGGGCAGGGGATAGGCCATGCCGAGCTTCAGGAAAGAAGCAGTGGGGAAGACCTCGCGGGCATAGACGTATGCGATGCTGCTGGCGACGATTCCCAGGCGGCGGTCGCCCCACAGGATGAAGTTCAGCGGAGTGGTCTCGACATAGTCCTGCAGCCGGCCGAGTCGGGCCTCCAGTGCCACCCGGCGCTGGCGGGCATTCGACGGCAACATCACGTATTTGATCGGATCGCGGCGGAAAGCGCGCAACTGCGTTGTGGCCGGCCTCTCGACTGAACCGCGCTGCACTTGTTCTGCCGCCACCTCGACCAACGATTGCGCATGCGACACGCGCGTCGTCGTGCGCAACAATACCGGCATATCGAACCGCTCGCTGATCTCCAGCCCCACGCGCATCATCTCGAAGCATTCCTGGCTGTCCGAGGGCTCCAGCAGCGGCACTTTGGCGAATTTGGCATAGTTTCGATTGTCCTGTTCGCCCTGCGAAGAGTGCATCCCCGGATCATCGGCCGAGATGACCACCAGGCCGGCCTCGACGCCGGTGTAAGCGACCGCGAAGAAGGGATCGGCAGCCACGTTCAGGCCGACATGCTTCATCGTGACGATCGTGCGCGCGCCGGCCATCGCCGCGCCCATCCCCACTTCCAGCGCCACCTTCTCGTTGGGCGACCATTCCGCGTAGACGCCGGGATAGCGGGCGAAGTACTCCAGGATCTCGGTGCTGGGCGTGCCGGGATAGCCTGTGGCGATCGTCACGCCGGCCACGTAGGCGCCGAGGGCCAGCGCCTCGTTGCCCAGGATCATCCGCTTCATGGCCGTTCCCTCAACGCCGGCCGCATCTCCGGCAGGATGCCGGAGCGGACGATTTCGCGGCGGCGACGCGCCGCCATCTCGGCTGGCGTGGTGAGCGCAAGGGCATCGTGGACACACACCTCCACGCAGCGCGGCCGGCCCCCGCGGTCCTCACACAGATTGCACATCGAGACGATCCGCTCGCCATGGTTGATCGTCACTGCGCCGAACTCGCACGCCTCCACGCACCAGCCGCAGCCGTTGCAGACATCCTTGTCCACCAGCATGATGCCCGACGTCGCGCTAACGCTGATGCACTGCCGCGGGCACGCTTTCATGCAGGTTGGTTCATCGCACAGGCGGCAGGCAATGGCCATGATATGGGCCGGCCTTGCGCGCTCGGTGATGCGCACCAACCGGATGTGCGAGGCCAATGGGTTATACCCCCCGTAGCGGGCCGAACAGGCGAACTCGCACATCTGACAGCCGGTGCATTTCTCGGGATCACAGACGATGAATGGCTTTTGCATCACGCACCTACATTTCTGGCGATATCTTCCAACCCCAGCGCGATGAGCTGGCTCTTGGGGATCAAGCCGTCGGCCGTCCAGCCACGCGCGGCGTAGTATCCCGCAATCATCGCTCGTAATTCCGTCTCCGTCACCACCAGCGGCTCGCGATTCGGCCCGCCAGGCGTGGGGTCGGCCAGCGCCCGCAGCGGCAGCCAGTCCTCGGCCGCCACCCAGCCCTCGCGAATGTTGAACGCCTTTTTCAGGTTGCAGATGCGCGCGCCGGCCTGTTCCAGCATCTCCGGCGTCATCTCCAGACCGGTGACCGCCTGATAGAGCCGGCCGACCTCGGCGTAGAAGTCGCCGAAGACGGCGCGAATGAATTTGCACAGGCCCAACGAATCGAAGAGCGCCGCCTTGTCCTCCAGCTCCACCAGCGCCGCGCCGTGATCTGGTCCGCCGTTGAAACGGTCAACGCGGCCCTGGATGTCGGCGTTGTAGCCGGGCGCCCGGTTGTGGCACGCGCCGCGCGTGCCGACCGCGTAGCCCAGCGCCATCGTCTTCAGCCCGCGCGGATCGTAGCCCGCCATCTCCAGCCCTTTGACGTGCATGGCGAACGCCTCGCTGCCGCGGCCGACCTGAGCCGCGGCCCGCCGCGTGCCCTCGGCCAGCAGGTCGCCGATCCCCTCGCGGCGCACGATCTTCTCGAGCAGCGCGATCCCGGCCGCCGCGTCGCCAAAGCGCGGCTCCAGCCCATCGCAGTCGGCCCGCGTCAGGATACCGGCCTCGAAGCATTCCATCGCCCAGGCGACCACCGTGCCCGCGCTGATGGCATCCATGCCGGCCAGGCCGGCCAGCTCGACCGCACGGATGGCCGGTCGTAGGTCGTCCACCCCCCACAGCGACGTCACCGCGTAGAGCGGTTCATAGTCCATGCGTGAACGGGCGCCGGCATACGGCCCATCGCGCACCGCGGCCACATGCTCGCATGCAACCGGACAGCCGGCGCAGGCCACCACGCGCTCGACATAACGACGATTGAGCATCTCGCCGCTGACTTTTTCGGCCCCCTCGAATGTAGTGTGCCGGTAGTTGCGGGTGGGCAGTGTGCGCAAATAGTCGAAGACGAGCACGTTGCTGGGCGTGCCCAGGCCGCGATACTTCTCGGTCATCGGCCCTTGACAGCGGTGGGCCAGCTCCATCGCCAGCGGCTCGAGGGTGGCCATATCGACGATGCGGATCGTTTGGCTGCCGCGCATGGCGATAGCTTTGAGGTTTTTCGCTCCCATGACCGCGCCCAAGCCCGTGCGGCCGGCCATGCGGCTGCGATCATTGGCGATGAGCGCGAAGCGCACCAGGCGCTCGCCGGCCGGACCGATGGTCGCCACGCTGAACTCGTCCGAGCCGATCTCGCGGCGGAGTGCATCCTCGGTTGCCCAGGTGTCCAGGCCGGCGAGCCGGGGGGCGGGGCAGAGATGCACTTGATCATCGTGGATGACCAGATACGACAGCTCGGCGGCACGGCCGGTGATCACGAGCGCATCATAGCCGGCGCGGCGCAGCGTATGCGACCAAAAGCTGCCCGACAGGCTGTCGCCGATCATGCCGGTCAGGGGCGATTTGGCCACGACCGCGTGTTTGCTGCCCGTGGGGACGAGGGTGCCGGCGAATGGCCCTGGCGCGAAGACGAGTACATTTTCCGGCCCCAGCGGATCGGCACCTGGTCGCAGGTGATCGTAGAGCAGGCGGGCGCCGAGGCCGACGCCACCCAGGTAGGGCTGGATCTGGCGGGCCTCCCGCTGCTCGACCCAGCTTTTGCCCCGGCTGAGGTCCACATACAAGATGCGCTCGCGGTACATGGCGCTATGCCCCGTTCGCCAGCCCTTTGAGCACCTGCTCGGCCTTGTCGAGGCGGTCTACTTTCATGATGACCTCGGCTTTGTCGGTCGGTCGCTCACTGTGGGCGTACAGATATTCGATGTTGACGCCGGCTTGGGCCAGGGGCATGACGATGGCGGTTTCGAGTGCGCCCGGCACGTCGGGCACCTCGACGCGCAGCACCTCGGTGGTGGCTGCGGTCAGCCCGGCGCGGCGAATCGCTTCCATCGCCGCCACCGTATCGTCCACGATGATGCGGGCGATACCGAAGTCGGCTGTGTCGGCCAGGGAGAGGGCGCGCAGGTTGATATGGGCCGCGGAGAGAACCTGCAGCAGATTGGCCAGCCGGCCCGGCCGGTTTTCGAGAAAGACAGAAATCTGGGTGACGCGCATGGCGGCTCTCCTTGTTTTCTGAAACACCACATTCACGAATTGTACACCTCGCGCCGATCCACGACCCGCTTCGCCTTTCCCTCGCTGCGCTGGATCGAACGCGGCTCGACCAGGCGCACGCGCGCCGAGATGCCCAGGCCGTTGTGCAGTTCATCCCGGATCTTGCGCTCCAGCGCCTCGAGGCCACGGATCTCATCGGCGAACACCGTTTCGGAGACCTCGACCCACACCTCCAGATCATCCAGGGAGTGCTGGCGGTCCACGATGATCTGATAGTGCGGCTGCACTCCCTCGATTTGCAGCAGGATGGTCTCGATCTGCGAGGGAAAGACATTGATGCCGCGCACGATGAGCATGTCGTCGGTGCGGCCGCTCGGCTTGGCCATGCGCACCAGCGTGCGGCCGCAGGCGCACGGCGCAGCGTCCAGCGCAGTGATGTCGCCGGTGCGATAGCGGATGACCGGCAACGCCTCTTTGGTCAGCGTGGTCAGCACCAGCTCGCCGCGCTGGCCGTAGGGCAGAGACTGTCCGGTGGCCGGATCCACGATCTCGGCCAGGAAGTGATCCTCGAAGATGTGGAGGCCGCACTGATGCTCACACTCGACCGAGACGCCGGGGCCGATCACCTCGCTCAGGCCGTAGATGTCGAGCGCCAGCAGGCCAAGCTTGGCCTCGATCTCTTGGCGCATCCGCTCGGACCACGGCTCGGCGCCGAAGATGCCCACCCGCAGCGCGGTCTCGCGCAGGTCAACCCCCATTTCCAGCGCGGTTTCGGCCAGATAGAGGGCGTAGGAGGGAGTGCAGCAGAGGACGGTGCTGCCCAGGTCCTGGATCAACATGATCTGGCGTTTTGTGACGCCGCCGGATACCGGGATGACGGTGGCGCCGATGCGTTCCGCGCCGTAGTGAAAGCCCAAGCCGCCGGTGAAGAGGCCGTAGCCGTAGGCATTGTGCACCACATCGTTCCTGGTGACGCCGCCTGTGGTGATCGTGCGGGCCATGACTTCAGTCCACGTTTCGATGTCGCCGGCCGTGTAGGCGACGACGGTGGGCTTGCCTGTGGTGCCGCTGGAGGCATGGATGCGCACGATGCGCTCCCTGGGCACGGCGGCCAGGCCCAGCGGATAGTTGTCCCGAAAGTCGCGTTTGCAGGTGAACGGCAGCCGGGTGACGTCATCCAGGGTGCGGATGCTTTGCGGCGTGATGCCGTGCTCCAGGAAGCGCTGGCGGTAGAACGGCACCTTTTCGTAGACGTTGGCGACCTGGGCTTACAGTCGCTCCAGCTGCAAAGCCTGTAGATCGTTTCGGTTCATGGTTTCATGTTTGGGATCCCAGATCATGCGATTCCTCCCAGATATGCGCGTTGGATGCGGTCTGATCTGAGCAGTTCCTGCGCCGGTCCCTCGGCGACGATGTGACCGGTCTCCAGGATGTAGCCCCGGTCAGCAATCTGAAAGGACGCGCGGGCATCTTGCTCTACCAGCAGGATCGTCAGACCCAGGTCGCGCAGCTGGCTCAGCAGGCCAAACAGCTGCGTGACCGGTGTGGGCGCCAGGCCCATCGAAAGCTCGTCTACCAGAAGCAGCCGCGGGTCGGACATCAGCTACCAGGGAGACGATCTCCCCCTCGGCGACGGTCAGACTCACCTCGCGCAGTGCCTGGATGGCGCCCCGATGCACGTTGAACCCTTCGATTTCCAGCATCAGATCGCCTCCCCGCCCAGGTACGCGGCGATCACCTGCCGATTCTTTCGTATCTGCGCGCCCGTACCCTCGGCCAGCTTACGGCCATGATCGAGCCCGATCACCCATTCGGCCAATTGCACCACCAGTCGCATGTCGTGTTCGACCAACAGCACGGTGATGCCCATCTCGCGGATGGTGCGGATCAGATCGGCCAGGGCCTGGCGCTCGAGTGTGCTCAGCCCGGCGGCGGGCTCGTCCATCAGCAGGAGGGTGGGCCTGGCGCAAGTGCACGCGCGATCGCCACCATCCGTTGTTGGCCAAAAGGGAGATCGCTTGCCATCTCGATATACCATACGTTTTGTGTGGAGTCAACTCGAAGATCATGCGGGCGGGATTTGACGGTTCGATGCATGTCTGCTAGAATAAAGGCGTTGCGCAAACGTTTGTTCAATCCCGAGAAGCCATGACCATCTCGATCGTGGACATCGCCCGCATCGCCGGGGTATCTCCCTCAACGGTCTCGCGTGCCTTGCAGGACCATCCGCGCATCAGCCCGGAACGCCGCGCCGAGATCCAACGCCTGGCGGAATCGCTCGGCTATCGGCCGAACCAGATGGCGCGCGGGCTGGTGACGGGCCGCTCGTACATGCTCGGCGCGGTCGTCACCGACATCACCGACCCGTTCGTGGCTGAGGTCCTGAAGGGGGCCGAGGCCGCAGCACGCGAGGCGGGCTACGGCCTGCTATTCGCCATGTCCAACCGCGACCCCGCGCAGGAGCTGGCGGCCGCCGAGACGCTGCTCGACCACGACGTGGACGGGTTGATGGTCATCTCTAGCCGCGCCCCTCACCGCTACGCCGACCTGCCGCGCCGCGGCGACCGAGAGACAAACGCGCAGACACCGGTGGTGCTGGTGAACAACGGGGTCGCCGGCCCGCGCCTCTTCAGCGTGCGGATGGATAATGTGGGGGGGGCGCGGGAGGCGGTGGCCTATTTGCGCCGGCTCGGCCATCGGCGCATCGCCTTCGTAGCCGGGCCAGAGGGTGGTCGCAGCAATCGCGAGCGTCTGGACGGCTACCGGCAGGGGCTCGTGGCCAACGGGCTTGGCTCAGCCACGGAGTTGATTGTACAGGGGGCTGGGCTGCCCGAGGATGGCCCCCGCGCTCTGGCCACCCTGCTGGCGTTGGCCGATCCGCCGACTGCGGTGCTGTGCTACAACGATCTGGCTGCCATAGGGCTGTTGGCTGCGGCGGCTCGAACCGGCCGGCGCGTGCCCGGCGAGCTGTCGGTGGTCGGCTTCGACAACATCCCGCTGAGCGCCTACGCCACGCCGCCGCTGACCACGATCGAACAGCCCACGGCTGCGCTGGGCCGCACGGCCGTGGAGAGCTGCTTGCGGGCATTGGCCGGCGGCGCCGTGGCCGACGTGGTGCTGCAGGGCCGTCTGATCGTGCGCGAAAGCGCCGGCCCATGCGCAAGGTGAATTGGGAATAGCTGTGCTCGTATGCCATGCATATTGCGGAGTGCCTGGCACGTGACGACTTTCATCCGCTATGGCGTCGGACGGGCCAGGCACCTTTTCAGGTGTCTGGCCTGTGAACAAGCACCTGTCCTTTTCCCGATCTTCGTTCAAGGCATCGGGGCATCCGGTGTTGCGCAAACGTTTGCTCAATCCGCCAGTTCCATATCATCATAAGGAGAACAGCATTCCGATGAAGAACAAAATCCGTGTTGCGATCGCCGGCGTCGGCAACTGCGCCAGCAGCCTGATTCAGGGCGTCTACTACTACGCCGAGGCCAGGCCGGAGGACAAAGTGCCGGGCCTGATGCACGTTAACCTGGGCGGTTACCACGTCAGCGATCTGGAGTTCGTTGCGGCCTTCGATGTGGACACGGACAAGGTGGGCCGCGACCTGGGCGAGGCGATCTTCCGTGGGCAGAACAACACCTACCGCTTCTCGGCCGTCCCGCTCCTGGGCGTGACCGTGCAACGGGGGCCGACCCTGGATGGGCTGGGCAAGTACCTTCGTCGGGTCATCGTCGAATCGGATGCGGCGCCGGTGGACGTGGCGCAAGTCCTGCGCGACAGCCGCGCTGACGTGCTGATCAACTACCTGCCGGTGGGCAGCGAGGAGGCCGCGCGCTTCTACGCCGAACAGGCGTTGCAGGCCGGCGTCGGCTTCATCAACTGCATTCCTGTCTTCATTGCTAAGGACCCGGCCTGGCGGGCGCGCTTCGAGGCGGCCAGCCTGCCGATCATCGGCGACGACATCAAGAGCCAGGTGGGCGCCACGATCACCCATCGCGTGCTGACGCGATTGTTCGAGGATCGCGGGGTGCGCGTGGATCGTACTTACCAGCTTAACTTCGGCGGCAACACCGATTTTTTGGGCATGTTGGAGCGGGAACGGCTGGAGAGCAAGAAGATCTCCAAGACCAACGCGGTGACCTCGCAGCTGAGCGAGGAGTTGAGCGACGAAAACGTGCACGTTGGTCCCAGCGATTATGTGCCGTGGCTGACCGACCGCAAATTCTGCGAGATCCGTATCGAAGGGACGACTTTCGGCGACGTGCCGCTGCTGCTGACCGCGCACCTGGAGGTGTGGGACAGCCCGAACAGTGCAGGTGTGGTGATTGATGCTGTGCGCTGCGCCAAACTGGCGCTGGATCGGGGCATCGGCGGCGCGCTGCTCGGCCCGTCCAGCTACTTCATGAAAAGCCCGCCGGAGCAGTATACCGACGACGTGTGCAAACGCAAGGTCGAGGAGTTCATCGCCGCCAACGGTCACCCTGCGGCGGTGGCACAGGGCCTGGGGGCGGTCGCGATATAATACATCCACAACGGTGGGCCGGCGATCACAACCTGATTGACCGCAAGGCTGGTTCTATGGGGGCCTGGCCTGAATTTGACATGGATGGGCTGATTCAGTACAATAAAAATACAAATTAAAAGAATACCGGAACGGGGGAGCCGGGAGGGTCCGGCTGAGAGGAGGGCAGATGCCCCGACCCCTTGAACCTGACCTGGGTAATGCCAGCGTAGGGAGCTTCCACTAACTTGCCATTGCAAGTCAGAATCACGAGCCATCTGCTGAACAGGTCAGGTGGCTCGTTTTGTTTTGGCGGTGGGCTCCCGGTGCACTTCGACCGAGGAGGCAATGATGGACATCATCAAGCGTCTGGTTGAGATCGGGCCGCGCTGGTCGGGGCGGCCGGCGGCCGCAGAGGCTGCTCATTTCCTGGCCAACGCGTTCGCCGGCCTGGGACTGACCGTCGAGCGCCAGGACTACCCGTTCGTCGGCTGGGAAGTGGACGAGCTGCCGAGCCTGGAGGTCATCGAGCCAGAGGCGGGCCAGGCTTCAGTCGCCCTGATGGAGTACAGTGGTTCTACACCGACCGATGGCGTGACCGGCGAGCTGCGGCCTGCGGGCAAGGGCTATATCGTCCCTGGGCTGTTGGAATGGCCACGTTATGCCATTATCACGGACGACGGCCGGGTGGGCGGCTATCTGATCGCCCATATTGGCCTGGGCGGCTGGTTGGGACCGGCCATCCCCCTGCACAACCCCGAACCTTTCTTCCCCTTCCCCATGGCCATCCTGGCCCAGGCCGACTACGAGCGTTTTGAAGCCTGGCTGCGCGAGGGGCGCAGGGTGCGCGTGCGTTTTCGGACGGCCGGTCATCTGGTCAGCCCGCTCGTCGGGCACAACGTGATCGCAACCCTGCCGGGCCGTACCGAGCGCACGGTGGTCTTCGTCGCCCATCTCGACACCGCATACGGCACGCCCGGCGCCGGCAACAATGCCGGCGGCCTGCAGGCCCTGTTCGACCTGGCAGCCCGGCTCTCATCCCGGGGATCACATCACCTGACCTATCGGTTCCTGGCTTGCGACGGCGGCGAATGGCATTACCTGGGCTCGCGCTATTTTCTGCAACAGGAACGGGACGCGGGCCGTTTGGCCCAGATCGAGGCGGGCATCAACATAGATACCGTTGTGGCTGGCGATCAGCTTTACTTCCTGGCCACGCCAGAGTCCATGCGTCGGCGGGCCGAACAGGTGGTGAGCCAGTTGCGCCTTGCCGATCGCTTCCGCAGCATACACTACCTGGGAGCCCTGCGTGGCTCGGATCATTACTCGTTTATCCAGGCCGACATCCCGGCCGCCGAGATCCTTTTCTGGCCCTGCCAGGTCTACAAACTGCCAGAGGATGATCTGCGTTGGGTGGATGAGCGACTGATCGGGCTGGCGACGGAGATCGCCTATGCCCTGGCATGCACGTATGAGGAGGACACGCGATGAACGCCTTGCGGAGTTGGACGACTCGAGAGTTGATGGTGACAGCGGCCATTGCCGTGGCCGTGGGCCTGCTCTACATGGCCTACAGCAGCCTGTATCTGGCGTTGACGCCCCTGCTCGGCCAGGTGGGCATCATGCTGGCGCTGGGTTTCTACTACCTGATCGGGGTGCTGGTGCCGTACATCGTGCGTCGGCCGGGCGCGGCTCTGCTGGCCTCGTTCCTGGCCGCCTTCACCGAGATGCTGGCGGGAAGCCCCTTCGGCATCATGGCCGTCTGGGCTGGCTTGATCCAGGGCCTGGGCGCCGAGATCGTATTCGCGGCGCGGCGCTGGCAGGATTATCGCCTGGGCGTATTGATGGCGGCCGCAGTGCTTTCGGGGATGTTCGCCTTCGTCTACGAATACTTCCTGTTTAGCTATGGGGCGCTGGCGCTGCCCGTGCAGGCGGGCCTCTTCCTGGTGCGGATCCCTAGCGCGCTGGTGCTGGCCGGCTGGCTGGGCAAGGTTCTGGGCGATGCCCTGGTCCGCACGGGCGTGCTGCGCGGCCTGGCCATCACCCAGACAGAGCGCACAGTGTGAGCGGACAGCTCTACCTGGAGGGTGACAGCCCACTGCACCGCCTGAACCCGGCGGTGAAGCTGGGCGCTTTCTCTGTTTTGATGATCGCGCCGGCGCTGTTCTTGAGCCCGGCAGCGCCGGCGGCTTTCATCGGCCTGTCGCTGTTGTTGGGATGGGGGTTGGGCGGCATCTCGCCGGCGATGATGTTGCGGCGCCTGGCCCCCTTCTTGCTGCTGGCGACCGGCCTCGTGATCTTCAACACCCTCTTGTACGGTGGGCCGCGCGCTACCCTGCTCCTGCGCCTGGGGCCTGTCGGCATCTGGGCTGAAGCGCTGGCGGTGGGGGCCAGCATCGGGCTGCGCCTCCTCTGCTTTGCCTCTTTCTCGGCCCTTTTCGTCTGGACCACCGATCCGACGCTCCTCGTGGCCAGCCTGATGCACCAGTTGCGCTTGCCCTACCGCCTGGCCTATGCCATGTTCGCCGCCTATCGTTTCCTGCCGCTTTTACGGCGGGAGCTGGACAACATCCGTGCCGCGCATCGCGTGCGCGGGGCTTTTGTTGCGGGGGGCCCGGCCTCCTGGCTGGAACGCAGCCGTCGTTATGGCATCCCGCTGCTGGCGAACGCCATTCGTCAGACCGAACGGATGGCCGTGGCCATGGATGCGCGCGGCTTCTCGGCATCCATGCATCGCACTTCTTACTTCCGTCCCCACGTCCGCGCCGGTGATATCCTGTTTCTGGGCGTAGCCTGTCTGGCTACGGCTGCGATCTTGTTCGGGCTGGCGCAATGGGGCCTGCTGGGGGGGTTCCTGGCCGGCCCGGCCGAGAGCCTGGTGGGTGGCGCACCGTGACGATGCCCGTGCGGGTTACCGGCCTCAGTTTCCGCTACGCTGCGAGTCCGCGTTGGGTGTTACGAGATGTGGATCTCACAGCGCACGCCGGGGAGACGCTGTTGCTCCTGGGGCCGAGCGGCTGCGGCAAAAGCACGCTGGCCTTGTGCCTCAACGGCTTGATTCCGGCTGCTATCGCAGGCGAGATGCTGGGCGAGGTGTGGGTCGGCGAGCATTCTACACGAGCGGCATCCGCTGCGCAGTTGTGCCAGATGGTGGGCGAGGTCTTCCAGGATCCCGAGACGCAATTGATCATGCCCAGAGCCGATGAGGAGGTGGCCTTCGGCTTAGAGAATCTGGCGGTGCCAGCCCACGAGATGCCGGAGCGCATTGCGGAAGCCCTGGCCGAAGTGGGAATGCTCGGACAGCGTCGCGCCTGGGTGGATGCGCTATCGGGCGGCCAGAAGCAGCGACTGGCGCTGGCGGCTGTGCTGGCGTTGCGCCCTTCGGTATTGGTGCTTGACGAACCGACTGCCAACCTGGATCCGGCGGCCACGACGGCGTTCTTTGAGACGCTCCGCCGATTACGGACCACGGTCGGGCCCACCATCGTTCTGATCGAGCATCGCCTGGATACGGCGCTCCCCCTGGCCGACCGGGTGGTAGCTCTCGATCAGGCGGGCACGGTGATGGCGGCCGGCACACCGCAAGCGGTCTTCAGCGGTCATGCAGAGGCGCTGGCGCAGCAAGGCGTGTGGCTTCCAGCAGCTTGCCGCCTGGCGCGTGCCCTGGCAGCCGCCGGCCGACCGCTCCCTGCCTGTCCGATCTCGCTGGCAGAGGCCACATCAGTTCTGGGCCCGCTGCTGGCTGCCACGCCCGATCCCCCTGAGATTCCTCCGGCCGAACCGCTCCCCGCCGGCGCCGAGAACGCCATCGAGGTCGAGGAAGTGGAGTTTGCTCACGCAGGCGGCCCGCCGATCCTGCGCCAGGTGAATTTCCATTTGCGCCGGGGCGCTTTTTGTGCCCTGGTCGGCGGCAACGGCGCCGGCAAAACCACCCTAGCGCGCCAGCTGATCGGCCTGCTCCGCCCGACACGAGGTCGAATTCGCGTGTTGGGGCGCGACGTCCAGCGCCTGAGCATTTCCGAGCTCGGCAAACAGGTGGGCTACGTGTTCCAGAACCCCGAGCATCAGTTCGTCAGTGAACGGGTGGCCGACGAGCTGGCCTTCTCATTGCGCGGACGTTGGGGCATGGCGGAAACCCGGCGTCGGGCAGAACAGTTATTGCACGTGTTCGGCCTGGAGGACTACGCGGACGCCAATCCGTTCGCGCTCAGCCAGGGCCAGAAGCGACGGCTCAGCGTGGCCACGATGGTCGCCCTGGAACAGCCGATCCTGATCCTGGATGAACCCACCTTCGGCCAGGATCAACGCACGGCAGCCGCCCTGATGGAGCTGTTGCGAGATCTACACGCGCGAGGCACGACGATCCTCTTGATCACCCACGATATGGAGCTGGTGGCGGAGCATGCTCAGGAAGTTGCGGTGATATGGGATGGGTGGATCCTATACCATGGTCCGACGCGAGACCTGTTCCGTCGGCCGAACCTGCTGCAACAGGCTGCCCTGGGCATGCCCCCACTGGCCAGGCTCGGCCAGTGGGTAGGGCATCCCGAACTGGTCACACTGCGCGACTGGATACGGCGTTTGCAGGCCGGGTTCAACTACGCTGGCGGTTAAGGTTTCTTGATAACTGATGGGGATCATGCTCCCTGCTCAGCGCGCCAGGTATACTGTCCGTGGAGAGCCCGGATCATCCTCATCCATGATGGCCGTAGGAGGAGGGATCACCCCTGAGAAACATATTTGTCCGGTTCAGTTACCAAACTTTGACATATCGCTAACATCCCCATAACCTTCTCTTAGCATCCCCTTCGCGCATCTCCGCTATGCTTAGGCCGGTTGCTGAAGCGCCGGCTCCGGGGGCATGGCCCTGGCCGGGGCAAAACGTCGGACAGTCGGAGAAGCGCGCTATGAAATCTGGAAGAACCCCTTGCGACGGACCAACAAGCCAGGATGTATTGGCGACGCTTCAGCGCGTGTATGGTGGGAGCACGATCCAGCGCGACCCATTCGGGCGGCGCGCTGCTCTGCCCAGCGAGATTGCGCGCGTCCTCGCGCAACATGCCACGGAACCGCCAGACCCTTCCTGCGTGACCGCTGAATCCGGCATCGCGGCCGCCTCCTCTGCCCCCCGAAAGCCGATGAGGATCGAGCCATGACGGCCTCCACACGGCTGGGCGACATGATGCCCCCCACAGAGCCGTTCGCGCCGCTCGCCCTCCCGCAGGCCGCAGAGCGGCGATGGATTGACGGCCTGGCTACCGTGGTTTCCGCGATACTGTCACCCCCGGCGCTGGCGGTCGGCATGATTGCCAGCGCCGCGGCTTTTGCAGGCACCCCAGCAGCGTGGCGGTGGGCCGGCGTGAGCCTGGCGCTGAGCGTGCTGGCCCCCATCTGCTATCTGCTGTGGCTCCATCGCCGCGGCCTGGTGTCCGACCTGGATGTGAAGCGTCGCGAAGAGCGGTTTCGCCCCCTGGCCTTCACTGTGTTGGCCCAGGCCCTCTACGCTGCGCTTCTGCGGCTCGGCGGCGCGCCGGCGCTGCTCGGCGGTCTCGCGGCAGCGGTCTTCATCCAGACGGCCCTGGTGCTGGCCATCACCCTGCGCTGGAAGATCAGCGTGCACGGGGCAGCCAGCGCGGCGTGCGTGGCGCTGCTGCTCTACGTGGCAGGGCCACATGCGTCGCCGGCCCTGGTCGCCGTGCCGCTCGTCGCCTGGTCGCGCATCAGGCTGCGCAGGCACACCCCCGCCCAGACCCTGGCCGGTGCTGCTCTCGGCGGGGCGGTAATGTGGAGCATGTTGCTGTACACGGCGACGAGATGAACAACAAAGTGGAGTCGTAGCGGATGAATGTCCTCCTGACCAACGACGACGGCATCGCCGCGCCGGGAATTTGGGCGGCCGCACGAGCCCTAGCTTGTTTCGGCCGCATCACCGTTGTGGCGCCGACGGCCAACCACAGCGGCTACGGCGCAGCGTTACCCCCGGCCCGTTCCGTATCCTGTTTCCCCTACCACCACGGCAGAGAGCATCCGGCCGGCATGGCGGCCTATGGCCTGGCCGGGACACCGGCAGCCTGTGCCCATATCGGCTTGAGCGGCGCGCTGGGCGGCGGGCCGTTCGACCTGCTGGTCAGCGGCATCAACCACGGCGCGAACCTGGGCCGTGATGTCTTCTACTCCGGCACGGTGGGCGCCGCGCTGACCGCACACCTGCTCGGCGTGCCTGCCATCGCCGTCTCGCTCGATGTCGGGCCGGCCGGCATCGCCCACTGGGACACGGCGGCCTGGGCGTTGGCCGAGACCATCCGCCTCTGGCAGGAAAACCCGGAGCCGATGCCGGTGGTCTTCAACGTCAACGTGCCCAACCTGCCGCTTTCGGCCCTGGCAGGCACCCTGATCACCACGCTGGGGCACACCTCCTGCCTGACCCGTTACAGCTTCAGCCCAGACCCCCATGTGGAAAACACCCTGGCGGCCCTGCGCAGCGAGGACAACGGCCCGCTCGCGGCGGAGCCCTGGAGCGATGCCTGGACCGTGCAGCTGGGCTACGTGTCCATCACCCCTTTCAGGGCCGTGCCCGACCTGCTGTGCGTGGTGCCGTGGAACGTCCGGCCCGAAGCCGTCGCGTTGCCGTCGCCCTTGGCGCTTGATGAAATGCGTTGATACGTTGATACGTTGACGCGTTGACGCGTTGACGTGATGGTGTGATGGCGTGAAGCACAGGTCACGTCCTCAATGATCAAAACCTTATCATAGGGAGAGACGTTGTATGTTGCGTGCTTTTCACCGATCGTTCTTGTCGATTCTATTAGCCCTGGTTCTGCTGGCCAGCCTGCCGCCCGCCGCATCGTCGGCGCAAGGCCACGAGCGTTTCGCAAATGATGCGTCTGGCCCAGCCGATAACCTCTCGATCAACTTCCTGGGCCGCTACATAGGGGCAGGCGCTGAGATCTCGGCCTACGACCCCGGCACACGGCGGCTATTTGTCACCGGACCGTTCCTGCAGATCCTCGACATCGCCAATCCCATCTCGCCCACCTTGGTCATCACCGTGCCCATCGAAGCGACGCATGTGGCGGTGTACGACGGCCTGGTGGCCGCGGCCGTGCCTGCCGACCCCGTCACCGATCCCGGCCAGGTGGTGTTCATGGACACGGCCGGCGCGATGCTGAACAGCGTGACCGTGGGCGCGCTGCCGGACATGTTGGTGTTCACCCCCGACGGCCGCAAGATTTTGGTGGCCAACGAGGGCGAGCCGGCCGGCGGCGTTGATCCCGAGGGTTCTGTCAGTATCATTGACCTCTCCGCCGGGGTCGGCAGCGCCACGGTTGCCACGGCCTCGTTCGCCGCGTTCAACGCCCGGCGGGCCGAGCTGCTGGAGCTGGGCGTGCGCATCTTCCCCAGCGCGGCCAGCGTGGCCCAGGACTTCGAGCCGGAGTACATCGCCGTCAGCCCCGACGGCAGGACGGCGTGGGTCACCCTGCAGGAGAACAACGCCGTGGCCGTGGTGGACATCGCCTCGGCAACGGTCACGCGCGTGTGGCCGCTGGGCCTGAAGGACTGGAGCCGCGGCCAGCCGCGGCTGGTGACCTACCCCTGGCGGGAACGACCAGTCATCGGCCAGGCGCCGTCCCTGTCTGTGACTGACTCTGCCTCGCCCCAGGCCATCGAGCCGGTCACGATCCGCATGGGCGGCTTCTCCGGCCTCTTCTTTGAGAGCAGTGACGACAACGGCAACCTGCGTTTCGTCACCCACCCCGATCGCGGCCCCAATGGCGAGCCGGTTGACCTGATCCCGTGGCTCCCCGGCCGCGAGCGGCCCTTCCCGCTCCCCAAGTTCCAGCCGGAGATCATCCGCTTTGCGCTGAGCCCCGTCACCGGTGCCTTCACCATCACCCAGCGCATCCCCCTGACCCTGCCCGGCGGCCAACCGTTGAGCGGCCTGCCCAACTTGCAGGCAGCCGGCCAGGGCCTGGCCTATACCGACGAGGTGCCGGTTGACTTGTTCGGCAACCGGCTGGCCAACGACCCCTTCGGCGCCGACCTGGAGGGCGTGGCCGTGGCTTCCGACGGCACCTTCTGGATGGTGGACGAGTACCGGCCGGCCATTTATCACTTTGCAACAAACGGCGTGCTCATCAACCGCTTCATCCCTCAGGGCACGGCCGCGGCCGTCAACGCCGTCCCCGGCACGTTCGGCACGGAAGCTCTGCCGGCGGTCTATGCCCAGCGGCGGGCCAACCGCGGCTTCGAGGCCGTGGCTCTGGAGGGCAACACGCTCTACGCCTTCATCCAGAGCGCGCTGGACAACCCCGACACGGCCAACGACGCCAGCTCGCGCGGCTCGCGTAATTTGCGCATCCTGGCGTTCGATGTCGTCAGCCAGACGGTGACCGCCGAGTATCTCTACGTTCTGCGCGACATCACCGGCGCGGGAAACGCCCGCACCGACAAGATCGGCGATGCGGTCAGTATGGGCAACGGCCGCTTCATGGTGATCGAGCGCGACGACCGCCTGGGCTACGATGCCAACAAGCTGATCTTTGAGATTGACCTGGCCGGCGCCACCAACGTCAACGACCCGGCTAACCTGACGGGCCTGCCCGCCGGCAAGACGCTGGAACAGGCCAACATGGCCGAGCTGGCCACTGCCGGCATCCGGCCGGTACACAAGCGGCTGGTGACCAACCTGGCTGCTTTGGGCTACGTGGGCGTGAGCAAGCCGGAAGGCCTGGCGCTGGTGGGTGAGAACACGCTGGCGGTGATCAACGACAACGATTTCGAGGTGCTGGCTGCCCCCATCCCCGGCGACGGCACGCTCCCGCTGAACCCTGACCCAGAACCGGTGCTGCTGGGCCTGGTGCACTTCGACCGGTCGGCCGGGCTGGACGCCAGCGACCGCGACGGCGAGGGCGGCGGCAAGCGCATCAACATCCGGCCCTGGCCAGTGCTGGGGTTGTACATGCCGGACGGCATCGCCAGCTTCCGTGCCGACGGCGAGACCTTCTACGTCACGGCCAACGAGGGGGATGCCCGCAACGAGGACCGGCGCATCGGCACGCTGAACCTGGACCCGACCGCCTTCCCCAACGCGGCGAGCCTGAAGCAGAACGCAGCCCTGGGCCGGTTGAACGCCTCTACGATTGACGGCGACCTCGACGGTGACGGCGACTACGACCGGCTGGCGGTCTATGGCGCGCGCTCCTTCACCGTCTGGGACGCGGCAGGCAATCTGGTGTGGGACAGCGGCAGCGAGCTGGAGCAGCTCACCGCACAGCTGACTCCGGCGCTGTTCAATGCCAACAACGGCAACCCTGCGCAGTGGGACGAGCGATCCGACGACAAGGGGCCGGAGCCGGAGGGGGTGACCATCGGCGTTGTGCGGGGCCGCACCTATGCCTTCATCGGCCTGGAGCGCGCCGGCGGCGGCGTGATGGTCTACGACCTGACCGACCCGCGGCAGCCGGTCTTCGTGCAGTATGTGCGCACCGATGAGGATATCTCGCCTGAAGGCCTGACTTTTATCTCCGCCGCTGTCAGCCCAACGGGACAGCCGCTGCTGGTCGTCACCAATGAAGTGAGCAACACCACGGCCATTTTCGAGATCGAGACGCCGACCAGGCTGTACCTCCCGCTGATCGTGCACTGATGGCAGCCTGCTGATCGCGACCGGCCCGATATCCCGCAACCGGATGTCGGGCCGGGTATGCAGATAAATCTACCACAGAGAGGAGTCTTGTCCATGCGTCGCCTGTCATTGTTCGTTGTCGTTGTTTTTGTAGGGCTGCTGCTGGCTGGCTGCGCGCCGGCGCCCACAGCTAGCCCGGCCGGCTCAGCCGAGAAGGCCACTTCCGGCGAGATCACCGTCTACACCGCGCTGGAAGATGACCAGATTGCGAAGTACCTGCCCGCTTTCAACCAGAAATACCCGAACATCAAGGTCAACATCGTGCGCGATTCGACCGGCATCGTCACCGCCAAACTGCTGGCGGAGAAGGCCAACCCGCAGGCCGATGTGGTGTGGGGGCTTGCTGCCACCAGCCTGCTGATCGCGGACAAGGAAGGCATGTTGGCTCCCTACGCGCCCGAGGGGCTGGACAAGATCCGAGCCAACTTCAGGGATGGCAGGAACCCGCCGCATTGGGTGGGCATTGACACCTGGTTCTCGGCCTTCTGCGTCAACACCAAAGAGCTGGCGGCCAAAAAGCTGGCCATGCCGACCTCGTGGGAGGACCTCCTCAAGCCCGAATACAAGGGCCTGATCGTCATGCCTAACCCGAACTCCTCGGGCACCGGCTATCTGTCGGTATCGGCCATCCTGCAACTCAAGGGTGAGGCCGAGGGCTGGAAATATCTCGATAAGCTACACGACAACATCGCCCTTTACACCCACTCCGGCTCCAAGCCGTGCAAGATGGCCGGCGCGGGCGAGACGGTGATCGGCATTTCGTTCGACTATCGGGCGGTCAAGCAGAAGGCCGACGGCCAGCCCATCGAGGCGGTCTTCCCCAAGGAGGGTTCGGGCTGGGAGACCGAGGCGAATGCGCTGGTGAAGAAGGCGAGCATTAAGCCGGCCGCACGCACCTTCCTGGATTGGGCCATCAGCACGGACGCGATGAAGCTCTACGCGGCCAGCTACCCGATCACGGCGGCCGACACCGGCATGGCGATCCCGGCCGGCTACCCGGCTGACCCGATCAAGCAATTGATCAAGAACGACCTGGTGAAGGCCGCTGCCGAGCGCGAGCGCATCCTGCAGGAATGGATGAAGCGCTACGACGCCAAGTCGGAGCCGAAGTAAAGAGCGCCGTGAACGTGCCAGGCACCTCCCCAAGTGCCTGGCACGTGGGGGTGACACATGACCCCGATGACCCATGCATCGCCCTACCTCCAGATCCGCCACATCAGCAAGTGCTTCGGCAAGGTGGCCGCCCTGGACGACGTGTCGCTGGACGTGCGCGAGGGGGAGTTCCTCTTCCTGTTGGGGCCCAGCGGCTGTGGCAAGACCACCCTGCTGCGCATCATCGCCGGCCTGGAAACGCCGAGCGCGGGGCAGGTGATCCAGGCTGGGGTGGATGTCACGAGGCTGCCGCCGAGTCAGCGCGATTTCGGCATCGTCTTCCAGTCCTACGCGCTCTTCCCCAACCTGACCGTGGCGCAGAACATCGCCTATGGCCTGGAGAACCAACGCTTGCCCAGGCTACAGGTGCAGATGCGCGTCGCCGAGATGCTGCAACTGGTCGGGCTGACAGGCTATGAGGCGCGCTATCCGGCGCAGCTCTCCGGCGGGCAACAGCAGCGGGTGGCGCTGGCGCGCGCCCTGGCGATCTCGCCCGGCCTGTTGCTGCTGGACGAGCCGCTGTCGGCGCTGGACGCGCGCGTGCGCAGCCGGCTGCGCCTGGAAGTGGCCGCGTTGCAGCGCCGCCTGGGGGTCACGACCATCATGGTGACGCACGATCAGGAGGAGGCGCTGACCATGGCCGATCGCATCGTCGTCATGGATCACGGCCGCATCGCGCAGATCGGCGCGCCGCGCGAGATCTATCGCGCGCCGGCCACGCCGTTCGTCGCCGATTTCGTCGGCCTGATGAACTTCCTGCCGGGCGTGATGGTCGAGGGGCGGGTGGCGCAGGTGCGCTGTGGCGGGGTGACGCTGCAGGTGCCGGCCGATGCGCAGGGCCTTCCCCCCGGTCGCGAGGTGACGGTGGCGATCCGGCCGGAGGACGTGCGCATCCTGCGCAACGGCCTGGACATGGTCAACGTGGTGGAGACCAGGGTGCACGAGGTCGAGTTCCTGGGGCCATTCCAGCGCCTGCACCTCGAGCTGGCGCATCAGGCCGGCTGCAGGCTGGGCCTGACGGCCTATCTCGAGCCGGATCGGCAGGCCAGGCCGGTCTACAAAGGCACGGAACTGACCGTGCACCTGCCGGTGGAGGCGTTGCGCGTATATCCGGTGGCCACATGACGACCACTGCCTATCCCCGCGTTCAGCCCTGGCGCTTCGCCCACCACTGGACGCGCGAGCAATGGCTCCAACACATCCTCATCGGCCTGGTCACGCTCTGGCTGCTGATCGGGGTCGTGTTGCCGCTGGCGCCGCTGGTCAGCCGCAGCCTGAGCGACGCCAACGGCCAGTTGGCCGGCGCTGCCAATTTCGTGCGCTATTTCCGCACCCCCGGCCTGGCCTGGTCGTTCGGCAACAGCCTGTTGGTGGCCGGCGTGTCCACCGTGCTGGCTGTGGCGCTGGCCTTCGGCTACGCCTACGCGCTGACGCGCACCGCCATGCCCGGCAAGGGCTTCTTCCGCGCGGTGGCGATGCTGCCGCTCTACGCGCCGACCATGGCGATCGGCATCGGGCTGGTCTATCTGTTCGGGAAGAAGGGACTGGTGACCACCGGCTTCCTGGGGTTGGGTGAACGATGGCTGGGCACAGCGGTGGGCTGGGACATCGGCCTCTACGGTCCGGTCGGCATCATCCTGGGCGAGCTGCTCTACTGCTTCCCGCAGGCGCTGGTGATCCTGGTCGTGGCGGCGAGCCTGGCCGACGCGCGGCTGTACGAAGCCAGCCACGCGCTGCGCGCCAGGCCGCTGCGCACCTTCTGGACGGTGACCCTGCCCACTCTGCGCTACGGGCTGATCAGCGCGATCTTCGTCTGCTTCACGCTGGCCTTCACCGATTTCGGGGTCGCGAAAGTAGTGGGCGGCAACTTCAACGTGCTGGCGACCGACATCTACAAGCAGGTGATCGGCCAGCAGAACTTCAGCATGGGCGCAACCATCAGCCTGTTGCTGCTCACGCCGACCGTCATCGCCTTCGTGCTCGACCGGCTGGTGCAGCAGCGGCAGGCTGCGGCGCTGACCATGCGCGCGACGCCGTACCAGCCCAAGCCCTCGCGGCGCGCCGATGTTCTGGCCACGGCCTATTGCGCGCTGATCGCGGCCGCGATCCTGATCGTGATCGGCACGGTGTTTTACGCCGCGGTGGTCAACATCTGGCCCTACAACCTGCAATTCACCCTGCGCCACTTCGACTTCCGGGCGGTGGGGGGCGGCGGAGCGGCGGCCTTCTGGAACAGCGTCCGCATGTCGTTGTACACCGCCCTGATCGGCGCGGCCGTCACCTTTGTCAGCGCCTACCTGATCGAAAAGACCAAAAGCCTGCGCCTCGTGCGCTCGGCCGCCTACTTCTTCTCGATGATCCCGATGGCGCTGCCGGGGCTGGTCATCGGCCTGGCCTACATCTTCTTCTTCAACCCGCGACAGTGGGTGATCGCGGGCCTGGCTGTGCCAAACCCGCTCAACTTTCTGTATGGGACCATGGCCATCCTGGTGCTGGCCAACATCGTCCACTTTTATACCGTCAGCTTCATGACCGCGACGACCGCGCTAAAGCAGTTGGACGCCGAGTTCGAGGCGGTGTCGGCATCGTTGCGCGTGCCCTTTTACCGCACATTCTGGCGCATCACCGTGCCGCTCTGCGTGCCCGCCATCCTGGAGATCGCCATTTACTACTTCGTCAACGCCATGGTGACCGTTTCCGCCGTGATCTTTCTCTATGCGCCGAGCCTGAGGCTGGCGTCGGTGGCGATCGTGAACATGGAGGACGCGGGCGACACAGCCGCGGCCGCGGCCATGTCCGCCCTGGTGATCCTGACCAGTGTGGGCGTGCGGCTGCTCTACGAGGTGGTCGCGCGACAACTGAATCAACGTACCCAGCGATGGCGGGTGCGTGAAACGTGAGGCGTGAAACGTTAAACGTGAAACGTAAAACGTCAAGACTCATGTGCTCACGTCCCAAACTTCACGTTTCTACATTCCTAGCGAGTGACCATGCACACCGACAAACCACTCTTCACCCCTGGCCCGCTGACCACCAGCCTGACGGTGAAGCAGGCCATGCTGCGCGATCTGGGGTCGCGCGACTTCGAGTTCATCCGCATCGTGCGGGAGATCCGCCAGGAGCTGCTCCGGCTGGCGGAAGCCGATGACCGTGGCTACGAGGCGATCCTGATGCAGGGCAGCGGCACCTTCGGCATCGAGGCGGTCATCGGCTCGATCACGCCGCCGGACGGCAAGTGGCTGTTCGTAGTCAACGGCGCGTACGGCCAGCGCATGCTGCAGATCGCCAAGGCCCTCAGGATTGACGCAGCGGCCGTGACCTTCCCCGAGAACCGGCCCGCGGTCGCTGAGGCCGTGGCGATGGCGTTGGATCACGATCCCACGATCACCCATGTCGGTGCGGTGCATTGCGAGACCACCACCGGCCTGCTGAACCCGATCCAGGAGCTGGGCCAGATTGCTGCCAGGTTCGGTAAGGTGCTGATGGTAGACGCCATGAGCAGCTTCGGCGCCGTGCCGATCCCGGTCGCCGATTGGGGCATCCATTATCTCGTCTCCTCGGCCAACAAGTGCATCGAAGGTGTGCCCGGCTTCAGCTTCGTGCTGGCGCGCCGGGATATGCTGACGCAAACCAACGGCTATGCCCGCAGCCTGAGCCTGAACTTGTTGGCCCAGTGGCGCGGGCTTGAGAATGATGGGCAATTCCGCTTCACCCCGCCCACCCACGCCATCCTGGCCTTCCGCCAGGCGCTGGCCGAGCTGGAGGCAGAAGACGGCGTGCCCGGTCGCGCCGCGCGCTATCGCCACAACTACGAAATGCTGGTCGCGGGAATGCGGGCGCTGGGCTTCGCCGAATATCTGCGGCCTGAAGACCAGAGCTACATCATCACGTCGTTCCGCTATCCCGACCATCCCAACTTCGACTTCGGCCGCTTCTACGAAACGCTGAATGGGAAGGGCTTCGTCATCTACCCCGGCAAAGTCAGCGACGCGGCGTGCTTCCGCATCGGCACGATCGGCCGCCTCTACGCAGACGATGTACGTGCGCTGCTGGACGCCATCCGAGAAACGTTAGCTGAAATGGAGGTGACCCTGTGAATCACACGATCAACCTGAGCCACCGCGCGCAGCGGCCAGCCGGCCCGATCCGGGCGGTCATCCTGGACTGGGCGGGAACCGCCGTAGATCACGGTTCCATCGCGCCGGTCATGGCTTTTGTCGAGGTCTTCCGCCTGCACGGCGTGGAGATCAGCGTCGAAGAAGCGCGCGGGCCGATGGGCCTGCCCAAGTGCGACCACATCCGCGCCATCACGCAGATGCCGATGGTGGCCGCGCTGTGGAAAGCCGTGCACGATCGCCTGCCGAACGAGGCCGACGTGGCCGCCATGTACGAAGCATTCATCCCGCTGCAGCTCAAAGTCCTGGCCGACTACGCCGACCCCATCCCCGGCACGGTGGAAACGGTGGCGAGGCTGCGCCAGCGCGGCATCAAGATCGGCTCGACCACCGGCTACAACCGACAGATGATGGAAGTGCTCGTGCCCGAGGCCGTGCGCCGCGGCTTCCAGCCCGACTCGATCGTGTGCGTCAGCGACGTGCCGGCCGGCCGACCCGAGCCGTGGATGGCGCTGCGCAGCGCGCTGGAACTGCGCGCCTACCCGCCCGCCCTGTGCGTGAAGGTGGGCGACACCGTGCCCGACATCCAGGAGGGGCTGAACGCCGGCATGTGGACGGTGGCCGTGGCGCTGACCGGCAACGAGCTGGGGCTGACGGCCGAGGAGCTGGCGGCCCTATCGCAGGACGAGCTGGAGACGCGACGCGAGCGCGCCCACCTGCGCCTGGCCGACGCCGGCGCCCACTACGTGATTGACGGCATCTGGAGCCTGCCGTGGGTGCTCGACGACATCGAGGCGCGGCTGGCGGATGGAGAACAGCCGTGACGCCCACGTGCAAGGCGCTTTGGAAAGGCCCGGTACGTTAGAGGGGGCACGTCAGGGGGCAGAATGACTGGCGTCCTGCTGCTCAACGCGACTTACGAGCCGCTTTCCATTCTCTCGCTGCGCCGGGCTGCCAGGCTGCTGCTCAAAGAGCGCGCGGAAGCCGTGACCGGCGATAATGTCTGGCTCGTCGGCCCAGAGTGCTCACTGGCGATCCCGACGGTACTGCGCCTGCGCTACTACGTCAACGTCCCCCGGCGCAATTCACCGGCCTGGACACGCCGTGGGGTGCTGGAGCGCGACCGCTACACCTGCGCGTACTGCGGCAAGAAATGCTCTCCCCGTGAAGCCACGATTGACCATATCACCCCGGTCTCGCGCGGAGGCCGTTCGTCTTGGGGCAACACCGTGACCGCCTGTTTTCGCTGCAATCAGCGCAAGGCCGACCGCACGCCCCACGAAGCCGGCATGAAGCTGCTCATCGAGCCGAAGCTGCCGCGCACATGCTACCTGGTCATCGGGGGAGACGTGCCTGCTGCATGGAAACTGTGGCTGGAGCTGTGACCTTGCTGAGTATCTACTCAGGAGAAACCATCGTTAAGTGCCCATTCAGAAACCCTAACCGAACTACAACACTCTGCTTATACTCTCTCAAAGTCCCCTTAATCTGGCTGTGGCAGAATGACTTCGTCTGCAGAAAGTGTACTTGAGTGAGGATCTATGCGTATCGCCCTGTTCACCGAAACCTTCCTCCCAAAGACGGACGGCGTCGTCAACACCCTCTGTCACGTGCTGGACCACCTGGCGCGCCGCGGGCACGCCAGCTTGCTCTTTGCCCCGGCCGGCGGCCCGGGGCGTTACGCGCAGACGCCGGTGATCGGCCTGCCGGCCGTGCCGTTCCCGCTCTATCCGGAGCTCAAGCTCGTGCCGCCCACCGTGGACGTGAGTGACCGCCTGGCAGCCTTTGGCCCCGACCTGATCCACGTCTTCAACCCTGTGTCGCTGGGGGTCGCGGGCCTGCGCCACGCGCGCGAGCTGGGCATCCCGGTCGCAGCTTCCTACCAGACCGACCTGCCCGGCTTTGCCGCGCGCTGGGGGTTGGGGCTCTTCAGCGATCTGTTGTGGGGCTACTTGCGCTGGGTGCATGACCAGGCCGACCTCAACTTCTGCCCATCGCGCTTCACATTGCGGGAATTGGCGCAGCGCGGTTTTCGCAACCTGCGCGTTTGGGGCCGCGGGGTGGACACGGAACGTTTTCATCCCTGCCATGCCAGCGCCGACTGGCGAGCGCGCTTGACGGACGGCCACCCCGACGCGCCGCTGATCGTGGCCGTGAGCCGGATCGCGCCCGAAAAACGCCTGGCGATGTTGCGGCCGGTGATAGACGCGCTGTTGGGGGCGCGCCTGGCCATTATCGGCGACGGCCCGGGACGCTGGCTGCTGGAGGGCCAGTTTGCCGGCACGCCCACCCTCTTCACCGGCTACCTGCGGGGAGCCGACCTGGCGGCCGCCTACGCCTCGGCCGATATCTTCGTCCTCACCGGCGCCAACGAGACGTTCGGCAACGTCGTGCTGGAGGCGATGGCTTCGGGCCTGCCCGTGGTGGTGCCCGACACCGGTGGCCAGATGGACCACGTGCAGCACGAGGTCAACGGCCTGATCTACAGGGCGGAGGACGGCGACGCTTTGACGGCGGCCGTGGCGCGGCTGGCCGCCGACCTGCCGCTGGCGCGACGCCTGGGCGCCGCAGGTCGGGCCTATGCAGAAAGGCAACGCTGGGACGTGATCCTGGACGGGCTGCTGACCGACTGGCAGGCGCTCATCCCGCCGCGGCGACTGGCTCTGGCAGCATAAGACAGAAAAGGAAAGTTATGGGACGAGCAGACCTGCATCTTCACACCACTTACAGCGACGGCATGGGCACGGTCGAGGCGGTGCTGGAGGCCGCGCGACGTGCCGGGCTCGATGTTATTGCCATCACCGATCACGACACGCTGCAGGGCGCGCTGCGCGGCCGTGACCTCGGCCCGCGTTACGGCGTGGGCGTGATCCCCGGCTGCGAGATCACCACGGCCGAGGGGCATCTGCTGGCCTACTGGATCGAGAAGCCCATCCCGCCGGGCTTGTCGTTGATCGAGACGCTGCTGCGCGTCGGGGACCAGGGCGGCCTGTGTGTTGCGGCGCATCCCACGGCCCAATGGGTGCCCAGCCTGGGCACCAAGGCCGTGTGGCGCGCACTACAACATCCTGAAGCGAGCCGCATCCTGGTCGGCATCGAGGTCCACAACATGGGGCTGCCGCGGCTGGTGAACAACCGGGGCGCACTGGCGCTCGGGCGGGCGACCGGCCTGGCGCAACTGGCGAACACCGACTCGCACATGTTGTGGACCATCGGGCTGTGCGCTACCGGCTTCCCGGGCGTTTCGCCGCAAGCCTTGCGCCGTTCGCTAGAGGAGCACACCTGCCAGCCGCTGATCGCCCCGCGACCGGGCGGTTTCGTTGCCAGCTGGCTCGTGCAGTCGCTGATCCGACGGTGGGGTGTCGGCTACTGGAATCCCCAGCCGGGCGCGCCCATCATCCTGCGTCATCTGAATGCTGTTAAATGAGCGCCGAAGCCGGCGCTACAGGTCCAGGCAACGGCCGCGTCTAGGATCGAAGGCGCCGGCCCAGCCCGGCAGATCGCGCATGGCCCAGGTGGTCTGGAAGATCTCCAGGCGAGGGGGCCGGGTGCTGCCGTCCGAGGCGTGGGGTGATACGCTCATGCTAACCGACCTTCAGCAGCACCCTGCCATCGCGCTCGCGCGCCTCGTAGGTCTTCAGCGCGACCCGCGGGGGCGACCGCAGCACCGCGCCGGTGCGGATGTCGAAGCGGCCGTTGTGCTTGGGGCACTCGATGCACGCGCCCCGCAGGAAGCCTTCGCTCAGGTGCGCATTGCCGTGCGTGCATCTGTCATCGGACGCGAACAACTGGCCGATCCACGTGCGGTAGATCGCATAGGATTTGCCGCGATGTTCAAAGCGCAGCACTTCGCCCGGCAGCAGCAGGCTCAGGTTGCAGACTTCGACCCACCCATCAGCATCCGGCGCGGCTTCAGAGACGATCACCTGGCTGGCCTGGCGCGTTTCCGATTGCGGTGGCGACGGAGGCAACGGTCGCTCAAAGTAATAATTGGGGTCCTTTGCCACGCGCCGCAGGGTGGGGATGATCTCCCGATACGCCGCGATCAGCCCATTGTATGCAGGCGGCATGTAGGCCTTCACCAGCTCATGCAGCTTCGGCAGGTTATAGTAGGGCACCATCGGGAACATGTGGTGCTCGATGTGGTACCCCATGTTCCAGTAGAGGTACCGGTTGATGGGGTTCATGTAGACGGTGCGCGTGTTCAGGCGGTGATCCAGCACGTTTTCCGCCAGCCCGGCATGTTGCGTCAGGCCGTAGACCACCATCAACCACGCCCCGTAGATGTTGGGCAGGCCGATGAACAGCAACGGGATGATGCTGCGCGTGGCGATCGCCAGGGCAATCACCCCCAGGTAGATCGCCAGATAGATGCGCGCCCGCAGGAACAGCTTGCCGGACTCCGTTTCGGGGATGAAGGTGCGCTCCTCCGCCGTCATCTTGCCGGCTGCATGGCGCAGCACGCTCCGGAAGTACTTGAAGAAGGTTGGCATGTTGAAAAACTTCAAGATCAAGCCCGGCACCGAGAGCGGCCGTTGCAAAGCGATCTCTGCATCGCGGCCGACGATGATGGTGTCGCTGTGATGCCGGGCATGGCTCCAGCGCCAGACCACCGCTTCACGCATGACCATGAAGGATGCGATTTCATTTCGCGTCCGCCAGGCCGCGCTCAACGGCCAGACGCGACTTTTCGCCTACCAGGCTGTAATCGCGAATTGATCTCTGTGTTTGAACTCCTGTTGTCATGACACAGTCTCCCGACGATATTTTCCACTCCGACGCTGATCTGGCCCGCCCCTGGCCTGCGACATCAGGCTACATCAAACAGAGGGGCAGGTGAAGTAGCTTTGTTGGGGATAGGCGGTTCAGCGGGCGTCGAAGCCGAACAGGTGCACCTGGTCGCCGCCCCAACTGGCGCGCGGGATGAGGCGCAGGCCGGCGGTTTCGGCCGTCAGCGGCACCTTCACCAGCCGCTGGTAATTGTTTTCCGTGCGATAGATTGTCTGCCATTGGCCCGCCGAATCGAGGATCTCCAGATCGAAGGCGCGCGTCATCATGTGCGGGATCTTTACATTGTAGCCACTGCGTGGATAGCTACATGGCATCCGCTTCAGATTGTGCAGGTCGCTGTCGAATACCAGCCGCACCAGGTTGAGACGGGTCGGCGCGCCGAAATAGTAGGTCACCGATTCGCCCAGCGGTGCCCACCAGCCGTTGTCCTCTTTGCCCAGCGACCGATCAATGCCGTTGCGCAGCGGTTCCGGATCGCCCACCGACGCGAATAGCTGCGCCTCCTGACAGATCTCCGGGATGGGGCGGCGCAGCCCCGGCAACCACGAATCGTCATCCATCAGCCGCTCTTGCAGCTCGCGCAGGTAGTGCTCGTAGACTCCGCGTGGCGAGACGCCATGCGCTGCAGCTACGGCAGCCGCAGTGCCGGCTGCCTGGCCGAGCAGCGCGCAGGTGCCCATGACGCGTGTCGAGCTCAGTGCCATGTGGGTGGCCGAGATGTTGCGTCCGGCAAAAAATAGGTTGCCGATGTTGCGCGAATAGAGGCTGCGATATGGGATGCCGTAGGGTGACGGCGCTTTGTGGAAGATGGTCGGCTTGCCGGCGTAGTGGATGGCGTCGGGATGGTGATCGTCCATCGGCCAGCCGCCGTAGGCGACGATGTCTTCAAACGGGCCACCCGCCAGGATATCGTTTTGGGTCAGGATGTGATCGCCTACATAGCGGACGTTTTCGCGTTTGCCCGGCAGTGCGCCGATCCATTCCAGCTCCCAGCAATGGCCGCGGCCGTCCGGATGGTTCTTGATGTACGCCCAGACGCCATAGGCGATCTTGAGCAGCTCGTCGCGATTGGCCTCAGCATCGGCGATGGTGTCGCCTGCGCCGCCTACTTCCAGCCACCAGAAGTTGTGGCCCTCTGGCTTCATCGGCCGATGATTGTCCGGCTCGTTCATCAGCATCAGAAGACGACGGGCGGCGATGGCGCCCATGGTCAAGAAGTCAACCCGTACAGTTGTGAGCGGCGGGTCGGTGTATCGGGCGATGTCGTAGTCGTAGAAGCCGGTCACGGCGACATCCTGCGGGATGCGCCGACCACTCTCCCGCAAGGCACTGATGCCGCCGATCGCCATTGTGTCCGCAGCATAGGCGATCGCGTCCACGTCAGGGACTTCTTTCAGCAGCTGGCGGGTTTGAGCATAGCCCGATCCGGCGTCGAAGTCGCCGCAGCTGACGCACAGCGTTTCGCCGCAGATCCCTGCGCGCGCCAGTGCCAGGAGAAAGCCCTTCTGTTTTTCTTCGCTGCTTGTGGTTGTGCAAGGGCCATTCACCAGAGCGATGCGACGACGCCCCTGTGCAATCAGGTGCGTGACGAGTTCCATCATGCCGCCCAGATAATCGGCCATGATGCTATCTACTGGCAGGGGATGCACATGCGAACCGGCCACGATGAAGGGGAGTCGGTTTTGGCGCAACGCCTCGAGCAGATCGCGATTGACGACGCCGCCAACGAAAATGAGGCCGTGCACATCTGGTGCTTCGACATAGACTTGCGCCTCCTGAGGGTCCATGCGGGTCCGCTGCAATCGAACGACATAACCGTGCTGCTCGAGAATCGGTTGGGCGCTGGCATGGATCAGTCCCTCGATGCCGCCTCGAGTCAGCGCCTCCGATTCACGCACCGTGGCTTCGATCCGTAATAACAGCAAGACCGATTTGACGGTCTGTGCAGCGCGGCCAGTTGGCTTTTTGACGATGTAGCCCGACGCTTCGACCGCCTGCATGACGGCCGTTCGTGTGGCCTCGTCTACATAGGGGTAATCGTTCAGGACGCGTGAGACGGTCGAGGCGGAGACGTTAGCTAGACGGGCGATCTGGCGAATCGTAGGGCGCATGACGGCCTCACCGTGGACTATGGATTTGCAACTTGTTGCTGACACGAATGTAGCATTGTTTCAAGCATGAGTCAATAGATCGTCATCGAATTGCAACAAACATGAAACTAAAAGGATGGAGTCAGCGGGGGTCGTCGCCAGGCCCGGTGAGAACTGCGCCAGATCCTCGCATCGTCGCACAACGTGCTAGGAGAATGAGCCGTTTCCCCGTGCCCTCGCCGTCGCGAGACTTTGCAGAACATCTTGCACAGTGCCTGGCACTTCTGGCGGCGATTTTCAGGCAGGGGGCAGGTGCCACGTTGGGCCTCTCAGCCATCCGGTCCATTTGACAGGCCTGGCCGATGCCCTCTATACTCTCGGCAAACGCTGTGTGGAGGTCATGGGTGATTATCCATTGCGCTACCGTGCCGGAGACAAATGGTCGTCGCGGCTATCCGATTGGGGGGCAGCAGGGGCTGTTGCAGCATCTGGCGGTTCGGGTCACGACGCCCGCCAATCCGTTTCGGCCACACCGCCATGAGAGGGAGGAGATCTGGTACATTATCGAGGGTGCGGGGTTGGTGAGCCTCGACGGTGTGGAGCACGCCGTTGAGGCTGGCGATGTGATCATTTTGAAGCCGTGGGTGGAGCACGGGCTGCGCACAGAAGGGCAGGTGAAGTGGCTTTGTTTGGGCTGAGGCGGTTCAGCAGGTATCGAAGCCGAACAGGTGCACCCGGTCGCCGCCCCAACTGGCGCGCGGGATGAGGCGCAGGCCGGCGGTTTCGGCCGTCAGCGACACTTTTATCGGTTGCACCTTGTGTGATGCGTTCATGATCCAGACCACCATCCCCTGTTGCAGCCATCGACACGGCCGCAGCGACATCGTTTGTTACAGGAGAAGGTGCCCATGATCGTGCTCTCTCTGACCGGGCCCTGGCGCTTCCGGCAGCTCGGCCACGACGAGTGGCTGCCCGCCAGCGTGCCTGGCGGAACCTACACCGACCTGCTGGCTGCCGGCCGCATCCCTGATCCGTTCGTGGGCATGAACGAAGCTGCTGTCGGCTGGGTGGCTGACCAGGACTGGGAATATCGCCGTGAATTCGTCGTCACCGCTGACCTGCTGGCCCAGGAGCGGGTGACGCTGGTCTGCGCCGGGCTGGACACGCTGGCCGAGCTGACCCTGAACGGCCATCCACTCGGTACGACCGCCAACATGTTCCGCACCTATCGCTGGGAGGTTAAGCCGCTGCTCGTCGAGGGCATCAATACCCTGGCCATTGTCTTCCGTTCGCCGACGGCCTATGCGCGGCGACGATACGACGAACAGCCCTTGCCCGCCGGCATGAACCGCGGCGCGATGTATCTGCGCAAGGCCCAATGCCACTTCGGCTGGGATTGGGGGCCGGTCCTGCCGATCTGTGGCATCTGGCGCGACATCTACCTGGAGGCCACATCGGTCGCCAGGCTGGCCGACGTACGCCTGCGTCAGCGCCACGAGGCTGGCCGGGTTGAGATCGAGGCCGCGGTCACGCTGGAGCGCTTTTCCGACGCGCCCTGTCGGGTGGCGATCACGGTGCTCTCGCCTGCAGGCGAGATGGTCGGCCAGACCATCGCCTTCCCGACCGGCGCCCAGGTGACCGTGCATCTCCCCATCCCAGACCCTCAGCTCTGGTGGCCGGCCGGTTACGGTGAGCAGCCGCTGTACAAAGTGGAGGTCGAGGTCCGGCCCGACGCCCGGCCACCTGCGCCAGCCGCCGATCTCCTCGCCTCGGCTTCTTATTCCATCGGCCTGCGCACGATCGAACTGCGTCGCGAACCCGATTCCTGGGGCCAGAGCTTCGCGTTCGTGGTCAATGGCGCGCCGATCTTCGCCCGCGGCGCGAACTGGATCCCGGCCGACGCGTTCCCGCCGCGCGTCTCGGCCGACCGGCTGGACGCGCTGATCCGCAGCGTCGCTGTGGCGAACATGAACATGCTGCGGGTGTGGGGCGGCGGTTATTACGAGAGCAACGCGTTCTACGATCTGTGCGATCGCTACGGCATCCTGGTCTGGCAGGATTTCATGTTCGCCTGTGCCGTCTACCCGCTGGATGAACCGGCTTTCATTGCAAACGTGCGCGAGGAGGTCGTGCAGACCGTGCGCCGTCTGCGCCATCATGCCTGTCTGGCGCTCTGGTGCGGCAACAACGAGATCGAGGTGATGTGGCCGGCCTTCCGCATCCTCCGACCCGCCATTGGCCGTCTGGCGGCTGCCCATGCCGCTTTCTTCACCCGCTTGCTGCCGGAATGGGTACAGGCCGAGGACGATGAGCGCGCGTACTGGCCCGGCTCGCCATCCTCCGGCGGCTTTCTGACGCCGGTCGGGGCCACGCCAAACGCCGATTCGCATGGCGACACGCATCTTTGGGGCGTCTGGCACGGTTTGCGGCCTCCCGAGCATTTTCGTGCCCGTTTTACGCGCTTCTGCAGTGAGTTCGGCCTGGAATCGCTGCCGTCTGTAGAGACGGTGGCCGCGTTTGCGGAGACGAGCGAACACCATCTGCAAGCGCGTCCGCTGCTGCACCATCAGCGCTCGCGAGGCGGCAACGACAAGATGTTGTATTATCTGACCGGCCGCTTCCGCACGCCGCGCGACTTCGCCGATCTGATCTACCTGACGCAAATCGTCCAGGCCGAAGGGGTGCGCATCGGCGTGGAGCACTGGCGGCGTAACCGGCCACGCTGCATGGGCACACTCTACTGGCAGCTCAACGATTGTTGGCCGGCCCTCTCCTGGTCATCACTGGACTACTTCGGCCGTTGGAAGGCGCTGCATTATGTTGCCCGGCGCTTCAATGCAGCGGTGGCGCTGTCTCTGGAGGTAGTCGGCAATCGGGTTATGGCCTATCTGGCGAACGAGACGCGCAGCTCCTGGCGCGGTATTGTGCGGTGGTCGTTGGAGACATTCGCCGGCGAGGTCATCGAAGGCGGCGAGGAGCCGGCAGCGGCCGCAGCGTTGACCGCGACGCTGGTGCGCCGCTTCGATTTCGCCGGCCGGCTGCGGGAGCCGGGCCCGCACAATCTGGTCTTCGTCGCCGAGCTGTGGCAGGGCGAGACTCAGGTGGGCCGTCAGATCGCTTTGTTTGCGGCCGAGCGCACCCTGCGGCTGCCGGATCCGGGGCTGACCGCCGAGGTCGCTGCGGGCGCCCGCAGCGATGATCTGCGCATCGCTGTGCGCAGCCGGGCCCTGGCGCGCTTCGTGGCGTTGGCGCTCACCGGCGCCGATGTCGTCTTCAGCGACAACTTCTTCGATCTGCCCGGCCAGCGCACCGCGATCGTCTCCTGCCGGTTGCCGACCGGTTGGACGATCGAGGATGGCCGACGGGCGCTGCGCATTCGCTCCTTGGCCGATGTCCGGCCCGCGGGCCCGGCCTGGCGCGACCGGGTCGCGCACATGCTGATCGGCTTGCAGCCGCGCAATCTGCTCATGCGCCTGGCAATGGCGCTCCTGAGATAGGATGGGCCAGCCCATCAACGACGAAAGGAAGCCCCATCATGACTGCACGTCGCGTCCATTACGTCCTCAGCACTCACTGGGATCGGGAATGGTATCAGACCTTTCAGGACTATCGCTACCGGCTGGTGCGTCTGCTGGATCGCGTGATCGCCGGCTGGGAGCGCGGGGAGCTGCGTGGTCCCTTCCAGACCGACGGCCAGGCCATCATTCTGGAGGACTACCTGGAGGTGCGACCTGAGCGCCGCGGGTTGATCGAACGCCTTGCCAGAGCAGGCCAACTTGTGATCGGCCCCTGGTATGTGCTGCCCGACGAGTTCCTCGTGTCCGGCGAAGCGTTGGTTCGCAACCTGGCGCTTGGCCGCCAGATGGCGCGCGCGTTCGGGAACGTGTCGTCGCGTGCCGGCTTTTTGTGCGATATGTTCGGCCACAACAGCCAGATGCCCCAGATCTTCGCCGGATTTGGCATTCCCATGGGCTTCATCTGGCGCGGAGTGAACATCACCGATCAGCGCCTGATACGCTGGCGCGGGGCCGACGGGACCGAGCTGCCGTGCTATCGGTTCGGCCACAACGGCTATTGCAGTTTTGCCAGCGAGGCGCGCTACGCCCGCGAGCCGCAGCCCGATCCCGATCCGGATTTGCTACGCCGGCGGCTGCAACTCTATCTGGAGGCCGAGAGCCAGGAGACGCAGATCGGGCCGCTGCTGGCATTCGACGGCGGCGATCACATGGAATGGGACCGCGCTGCCTACGCGGTGATCGCGGAGCGACTCGGCCAGTCGCGCGATGGCTTCGAGATCGTCCATACGTCGCTGGATGCCTACCTGGACGAGATGGTGCCCCTGGCATCGCATATCCGTGCGGTCGTGGAAGGAGAGCTGCGCGAGCCGGGCCTTTTTTCCGCACCAGCCGACGCCCAGTGGCTGATCCCCGGCGTCAGCTCCAGCCGGGTATGGATCAAGCAGGCCAACGCTGCATGCCAGGCGACGCTCTGTCAGTGGGCCGAGCCGTTCAGTGTACTGGCGCAGCGGGCGACAGCTGCCGAGTACCCGCAGGGCTTTCTCGATGTGGCCTGGAAGTGGCTGCTGATGAACCACCCCCACGATTCGATCTGCGGCTGCTCGATAGATGCCGTGCACGAGGACATGAAGTTCCGCTTTGCACAGGCCCAGCAGATCGCCGATCGGCTGACGACCGAGGCGTTGCGCCGCCTGGCCGCGAGCGTGGCCGGCGAGGTCGGCGATCAGGAGGTGCGCGTGGTCGTCTTCAACCCGCTGCCGACGCCGTTCGAGGGTGTGGCCGACCTGCGGCTGGAGATCCCACCGGGCTGGCCGCATTTCAACTTCAACATGGGCGCGTTCCAGCCCACGCCGGCCTTCCGCATCTATGGCCCCGACGGCCGCGAACTAGCCTATCAGCGGCTGGGCCAGGCTGCTGAGCGCACGCGCTTTCGCACATACGCCGTGGCCTTCCCGAAGTCGTACCGGGTGACGGAAGTGCCGGTGGCGCTGCGGCTTTCGATCCCGGCCCTGGGCTACACCGCGTTGACGGTGCGCGCGGGCGAGCCTGGGCTGCCGACGCGCCATCCTCTCGTCCCGGGGCTGGCCAGCAGCGAACATGCAATGGCCAACGAGTATCTGGCGGTCACGATCGAGCCGAATAGCACGCTCACTCTGCTCGACCGACGCACCGGCCGGACGTACACGCGGTTGCTCACCTTTGAGGATCGCGCCGACATCGGCGATGGCTGGAACCATGGCGTAACGCTCAACGACCAAATCTTCGTCTCGACCGCATGTCGTGCGAGCGTGGCGCTCGTCCACAATGGGCCGGAACTGGCGACTTTCCGCGTGCGCACGGTGATGGAACTGCCGGAGGAATTCGATTTTCGTCAGATGGTGCGTGCGGCACGCTGGATGCCGCTGATCGTGGACAGCCTGGTGACCCTGCGCGCCGGCGCCGCTCATGTGGAGGTCGAGACAACCGTGCACAACTGCATTCGCGATCATCGGTTGCGCGTTCTCTTCCCCACAGGCGCACAGGCCACCACCTATCTGGCCGACGGGCAGTTCGACGTGCTCGAGCGGCCCATCGCGCTGCGGACCGACAACCACCTGTACCGTGAGCTGGAGGTCGAAACCAAGCCGCAGCAGACCTGGACCGCCGTCTTCGACCGGACAGGCGGCCTGGCGGTGATCAGCACCGGCCTGCTGGAGAGCGCCGTGCTCGACCTGCCGGAGCGTCCCATCGCGCTGACTCTGTTTCGCGCTACACGGCGCACGGTGAACACCGACGGCGAGCCGGGCGGCCAGTTGCAGGGGGAACTGCGGTTCCGCTATTGGCTGGCGCCTCTGACAGGCAAGCCCGACCGAGCGGGGCTGTGTCGGCTGGGCCAGCGTCTGGAGGCCGGCCTGCGCGCGGCGATTCTGGCCCGCGAGGACGTGATCCAGCAGCGCGCCCAGATGGCCGAATTGCACGGCGATCGGGCATGGCAGCCGGTTGCGCTGCCGGCCAGTGCCGGCTTCCTGACCGTGACCGGGCCAGCGGTGGTCACCAGCCTGCGCCAGACGGAAATCGGCCCAGAGCTGCGCCTGTTCAACCCGGAGGCCCGGGCCGGTCGGATCACCCTCACGTTGGGCGATTGGCCCGGCCAGCCGCCGACATATGCCCACCCCGTGAATTTCAAGGGCTGGCCGACCGGCCGGCGTCGTTCGTTTTCCGCAGGCTGCCTGTCGCTGATGCTTGATGCGAAGAAGATCCTGACGTTGCGTCTGGAATAGGGGCGCTGCTGCGGGGACCGGAGAAGGTGGAGGCGGTCTGGGGCGTCATTTGGGCAGACTGTCATCTGCCTGTACAATAGATATGCTTCCCGAATGTCTGGGGAGGGGCCGATCGCGCTCACTGGCCGGCGAGCCGTGCGGCCGGTGGGTGATGTCTCGTGAGCCGTTCAGATGCTTTTTTCATCAGGAGCGTAGATGCGATGGCAGCCCAATCGAATCTCCGGCGTCGCGTTGTGCGTCAGCGACGCCACTTGTTTGCCCTTCCCGTTTTGGCAGCCGCCTTTGCGGCCGGCTGTATGCCGGTTACGACACCTGCCCCGGCCGCGACCAACACTCCTGCATCGCGTGTCGAACCGCCCCCTGCGCCCTCGGTTGCTCCGCCAACATCGTTGCCCTCGCCTCGTTTGCAAGGGCCTGTCAGCTTTGAGGCGGCGGCGGCGCGACGGCGCTCCATGCGCAGCTTCACTGATCAACGATTGACGCTGGCCGAGCTGGGCCAATTGCTGTGGGCGGGCCAGGGGATCACCTCGCCGGCCGGATTGCGCGCGGCGCCCTCAGCCGGCGCGCTCTATCCGTTGGAGCTCTACGCGGTCACGCCCGACGGGGTGTATCACTACCGGCCTCAGGGGCATCAGCTCGTGCTGCACCTCGCCGGCGACATGCGGCCCGCGCTGGCCACGGCCGCGCTGAGCCAGTCGTCGGTGGCTCAGGCGGCCGTGGTGATCGTGATCGCGGCTGTGTACGCGCGCACCGCGCAGAAGTACGGCGCCACGCGCACCCCGCGGTATGTGGTGCTGGAAGCAGGCCATGTCGGCCAGAACGTGTTGCTCCAGGCGGTGGCGCTGGGCCTGGGCGGTGTGCCCATCGGCGCCTTCTACGATGATCAGGTGCAAGCCGTGCTCAAGCTGCCGGCCGATCAGGAGCCGCTCTATCTGATTCCAATCGGTCGGCCGGCTTGAGCCGGCGGCGCGAGCCTGTGCTGCGGGCGGTGGCGGATGGCGCACCGTCTGCAGATGTCGTGTCGGATGTCTGCTGTTTGTTGCTTTTTCCAGGAGACAGAGCGATGAGATCATTTCAGGAATGGCGCCAGTACATCGAGACGCACGAGGCCGAGCTGACCGCGGCGGCCGAAGACCGAGAGGCGTTTGCGCGCGAACTGGCCGCGCTCAAACGATATTGGCAGAGCGGCGATGATCCCGCCCTGCTCGCAGAAGCCACCGAACAAGTTTTGCGTAGACATCAGGCGGTGTGGGCCCTGGTCGGATCGCCCCCGTCGAAACCGGCTGCATCTGGCTCATCGTCCTCTTCACCCGCGGCCGCCGCGTCGCAAGGAGCACTTTCTATGAGCGAAGACAAACTTCCCCAAAGCACTTTGGAGCGTCTGGCGATCTGGGACAAGCAGCTGGCGACAGCCAAGGAGGCGATAGCCGGTTTCTTGGGCGTTTTGATCGTGCTGGCGACCCTGGTCGCTGCTGCGCTGGCCTTGCTCTCGGTGATGATCTCAGGCAACGAGAAGGTCTGGGCGGCAGCCAAAGATATCCTGGTGCTGCTGATCGGCCTGGTCGGGGTCGTGCTCGGCTATTATTTCGGCCGCGTGCCCGGTGAGGCGCGCGCGGACAAGGCCGAATCAGAGGCCAAAGCCGCCCGCTCCGCCCTGACCCGCACCCTGACCGAGGTGCGCGGCGTGCTGGAGGAGCAGGGCGTGGATCTGACGCGCGCCACGCCGGCAAGCGGCATCAGGTTGACCGAAAAGCAGACCGAGCGTTTGCGCAAGCTGTTGGACGAAGCCCGCTGAGCGCCGCCGAGGGCGTTGTATGGGGCTGCCCGAAGTGCGAGACCGCTCTTGCACTTCGGGCCGTATTTTCGGTTGCCGGAACGATGTGCCGCGCAGTGAAGGCGGCCGCATTCGCGCGTTATTTTGCTGCCCGCTCCAGCAGATCTGTTTCCCCTACCGGCTGCGCCGCATCGCGCGGCACGCGGAAGGTCTTGATCTCGGCCGGTCCGAAGTCGGCCTCGATGACGCGGTCCCATTTGGGCAGGCGGATCGTTGCCCGCGTCGCCATGCCGGCGGTCTCGAAGCCGCGCAGGATCAGGTCGTCCCCGTCCTCGGCCCGTTTGAGCACGGTCACCATCACGTTCTCCGGCTCGACCGCGATGAACGCGTCGGCCTGGGGCAGCGCGCCGTCGGGGTGGTAGGTGGCGATCAGCGCGAACGGCCGCTGGTTCAGCTCGGCCGCGGCGCGCACCGTGTCGGCGGTCTCCCAGCTGCCCGCGTGCGGCAGCATGGTGTAGCGGAAGCGCTGGATGCCCTGATCCTGGAACGCGTACAGGCCGCCCGGCTCCAGCACCGCCGGGCTGTGATTGGCATAGGCCGGGCTGCGCAACACGGTCAGGCCGATGTCGCGCACGGTCACGTCGGCGCTGTATTTGCCGTCGTTGAGCAGGCTGAAACCACAGGTGACCTCCGCATCGCGGGAGGTGCCGGACACGTCCACCCAGCTTTGCAGCGGGTCCTCGTCGCCGTCGGCCTCGCGCTCCAGATGGCCGTACGGGATTTCGTGGGTGATCTTCATGAACTTGACGTTGATCGGGAAACGCAGCTTGAGCATCTTCAGCGGCTCGCGCCAGTCCAGGATTGCCGTCACGTCAATGGGATCACGGTCCGCATACATGGCGAAGTCCTGGTGCAGCGTCGAGCGGCCGTATTCGCTCGTCACGCGGATCGTCCAGCGCACCGGGCCGGCCTCGACCAGGCGCACGCTCGTCGCCTTGAACGCGGCCACCACCCTGTCCCACTTGAACATGTTGTGGCCCCAGGTGTCGGTGGGGTCGTCCAGCACCACCGGCACGGCCGCCGGCCCGGCGAAGACCTCGATCCCCAGCCGCAGGTCGCGCAGGCTGGCGATGTAGCCGGTTGCCGGATCGAATTCCAGGCGGAAGCGGCCGTTGTACAGCACGGTGTCACCCCCCTCAACCCCCCGGCCCGCCTTCGATGGGCTCAGGCCGGGCTCTTCTCCCCCCTCTGAGGAGGGAGAAGGGGGAGCAGCGGGCAGCAAGCCGGTAGGTGCGATAGCCCAATGCGGGCAGGTCGGCCAGGAAGCACAGGCGGTTGCGGCCGCCACAGGTGGCGTGCGGCTGGATGCGCTGGAACGGCACGGCGTTGCCCCGATCGTCCAGCAGCACGTCGTCGTCCGTCACCTTGCCGAACTCCAGCTCGACCACCTGCCGGCTGGCCCAGGTGTGCGGGTTGAAGACCACGATGGGCCGGCTGCCCGGCTCCTGGGGGATGCCGATGCGCCAGGCGAACGATTGCACCGCCAGGTTCAGCCCGCGGTCGGCAATGGTGAGCGCCTCGCCGAGCTGATCGCGCGCATCGTCGTAGGCCGGTTCGATGGAGGTGCCGGCCAGGATATCGTGGAACTGGTTGAACAGCACCTCCTTCCAGGCGCGGTCGAAATCGGCGGGATAGGGCTGGCCGGTCGTCCACGCGGCCAGCGCCGCCCACTTCTCCGCGGTCAGCAGGCGGTTCTCGGCCAGGCGCATCCAGCGCTTGATGCCCGAGTGGGCCGCGTAGCAGCCGGAGGCGTGGTTCTGCATCTCGTCGCGCATGATGGGCAGGCTTGTCAGGTTTTCGACTGCTTCGAAGAACGTCTCTGGTCGGCTGAACCGCAGCTCCGGCAGGTCGGCAACGCCGTTCAAGCGCCGGATGCACTCGATGTTGGCGATGGTCGGCCCGCCGCCGTGGTTGCCCACCCCGTAGAAGCACATGAACTGGTCGAGCGGCGGCTTCATCTCGGCAGCACAGCGCCGGATGTGCGGCTCGAAATCGCGGCCGTGCGACAGGTACTCGAACGGGATGCGGAAGGCCAGCACGCGCGAGCCATCCGGCCCCTCCCACCAGAAGACGCGGCCCGGCAGCCCCTTCTCGTGCGGGCCGGGGCGCAGAAAGCAGTAGTAACGGATGCCGCTTTTCGCGAGGATCTGCGGCAGGGTGGCCGCGTGGCCGAAGCTGTCCACGTTGAAGCCGACTGTGGCGATGACGCCGAACTTCTCGCGGAAGTAGCGCTGCGCGTACAGCCCGTGGCGCACGAACGACTCGCCGCCGGGGATGTTGCAATCCGGCTCGACCCACCAGCCGCCGACGATGGCCCAACGGCCCTCGGCCACGCGCTGCCGGATTTCGGCGAACATGGCCGGGTCGCTCTGTTCGACCCACTCATAGAACGCGGCCGAGCTGGCGCAGAAGATGAAATCGTCGTACTCCGTCATCCGATCCAGCGCGGAGCGGAAAGTGGCCTTGACTTCGTGGAACCCCTCGTGCCATTGCCACAGCCACACGGGGTCAATGTGGGCGTTGCCGATCATGTGAAGCGTTTGGGACATGATGTTGATTGCGCTCCAAGGGTGTGTTGTGTATTGCGTATTGCTAATTGACGACTGTCAGCAGCGCCTCGGCCTGCTGGCCGAAGCGCCGGCCGCCGATCGTCACATCCACGGCGATGCGCGCCCGGCGAGCGGTCAGGCCGGGTGGCGGGGTGACGGTGAAGTGGACCCTCACCCCCGACCCCTCTCCCTCGCAGGGAGAGGGGGGAGAGATGTGGGTCGCCCACCCTGCCGGCGCGATCACCTGCACTTGTAGGGGCGGACGGCCGTCCGCCCCTGACTGTCCGAACGGATTCCGCACCTCTGCGACGAATTCCACCGGCTCGCCTTCGCGGGCATACGCTTGATACGGCATGATGCGGGCGATGAACCCCTCCGCGGCCAGGTCGGGTTCCGCGGGCAACAGCTCCCGGTGCAGCCGTTCGAGCGCTGCGGCCTGCGCCACCAGCCCGTCGAGGTAGCCCGGCTGCACCCACAGCGGCGCCCAGTGGCCGGAGAGGATCAGGTCGGGGGCAAGGCGGCGATAGAGCTCGGCCGCGCTGCGATAGTCGCCGGCGTCGAAACGGTTCTGATAGACGTAGTTCAGCTCGCCCCCATCGTCTCCCTGGTACTGATCGCCGGTCGCCAGGACGCGCTTCCCATCCACCTCGAACGCGATGGCGACGGCATGGCGGGTGTGGCCGGGGAGCGGGTGGAGCGTGATCTGGTACTCCTCCCAGGGGATGAGCCGGCCGAGAGGCAGACGCCGGTCCACGGGGATGGGGTCGTACCACAGGCAGGGCAGGTCGTAGGCCGCCGGCCGTTCCAGGATGTCCGCGAAGTTCTCGGCGGCCCAGACCTCTGCGCCCTCCACGCTGCGCAGCAGGTTGCAGCCGGCCACGTGATCGTCGTGGTAATGCGTCGGCAGCACGGCGTTCACCTGCGTGACGCCGAAGTCGCGCTTGAGCATCGGCAGGGTGTAGAGCCACGGCCGCCGCGCGGCGCGGTCGAAGCCCGCGGCCTCGCCGGCCATGAAATCGTAGCCGAAATCAATGAACAACGCCTTGCCGCTCTCGGACAGCAACACGTAGCTGTTGGCCGTGCTCGTCCGGTTGAACAGCAGATGGGGCGTGATGGCGCTGTAGGGCTGCTGGCGCAGGAGGAATAGCCGCGGGTTCTGCCTGCGCAGGCGCATCAGCTCGGCCAAGCGTTCGACCAGCGGCGCTACGGCCGCAGCTGCGTCCGTCATCGGCTCGCCGTGGGATGGCAGCAGCAGGTCGGGCCGACGTTCGGCTAGGTCGAGCGCCGAAAGCACCGTGTAGGGCAGCCCCTCGCCGCCATTGTACGTCCACTGGGTGGCGGCCAGCGACCAGACCTTGCCGGGGGCCGCGATCAGGTCGCCGATGAACACAACGCGACGGCCGTCTACCTTGGCCAGCAGGCTGATCGAACCGGTCGTGTGGCCGGGCGTCGGTACAACCGTCATGTCGAAGCAGCCGAAGCGCCACGACTCATAATCGCGCAACGTGCCCGCGATGGGGATGGACGCCAGTAGCGAGAAGCGGTCCTGGCGGACGTTGTAGTTGTTGAAGATCGTGCGGCCCTGCCAGTGCGCGTCCACATCGGCGAAGAGGTCCTGCTCGACGTGCGGAACCCACACCCGCGCGCCTGTGGCGATCGCGCGCGGCAAGCCCTGGCCCTGGTCGCGGTGGTGGTGCGTCATCAGCACGTCGGTCACGCGCGTCACGCCGATGGCGGCGAGGTGGTCGAGCACGTCACCCGCGCCGAAATCAATCAACACGGCCTCGGCGCCGTCGCGCAAGATGTAGACGTGACAGGTGTCGGTGAAGCGGTAGAGGTGTTCGGAGAGTTGGATCATCATATCGCTGTTGCTTCTCTCATCAATTTGCGTATAATTTCAGGTGAGGCGACTTGGCGGTGCTCCGTCAAGCCCGCTGTTTTGTTCTTGGAGGTGCGTTATGACTGCCCTTTCGACCGCGACTCCTGATATCATATTGAAGCTGCTGCGTCGTCTGCCGCCGCTCGAGCGATTACGGGTGGTGGCCGAGGTTTTGCCGGAGCTGGAACGGGAATTGTCTGCTCTACCCCAAAGCCAGGAGTTTTGGCGCGGCGCATCCATGCAAACCCTGATCGAACAGCAAGGCATACCGCCGATCAGAGACTTCGACTCCTTGTTGGGCGGTTGGCCCGCCGATGAGCCGGTCGAGGACTTCGTGCGCGCAGTACGTGAGTCCCGACAGCCCTACATTACCGATATCGAGGCCGAATGAGCGCTACACTTGTCCTCGATACTGACGTGGTCTCATTCCTACTCAAAGGCGACACAAGAGCCGAAGCATATCGTTCTCTTCTGCGCGGCAAGACGTTGGCGCTCTCGTTTATGACGGTTGCCGAGTTGTACCGATTTGTCCATCATGACAGTGTGAAAATATCAACCTGCCCTTGAACCGTCGTATCATGCGCATAGATGTACAGCGCGGCCGACCACGACTGCCCCGCGAAACCCATGGGCCGGCCCGACAGGCCGTGAAACCATTCGTTGAACTCCCACTCCCCCTGCCGGCCCTGGCGGTTCATCTCGGCCAGTTTGATGAGCTGCCGTCGCGCCTCCTCCGTCCGGCCGGCCCAGACCAGCGCGGTGACGTAGAATCCACCGATGAAGGGCCAGGCGCCGCCGTTGTGATAGTGATGCGGCAGGTTCAGGTTGCGCACCCGGTAGTAGTCGCGCCAATCCGGCTCGCCGGGCCGGATTTCCGGGTAGAGGCAGCGCACCGGCCACGGCTCGTCCAGCCCGCAGCCCCGGATGATGTCCAGGATCTTGCCTGCTTGCGTCGCATCGGCCACGCCGAAGAGGATCGCCAGCAGGTTGCCTAACGTGTCGAAGCGGTCCGGAAAGGCGCGGAACGCCACGTAGGGCAGATAGAAGGGACGCGCCACCAGCTCGGTCTCGATGCGTTTCAGGACGTAGAGCCATTCTTTGCGCTCACGGCTGACCCACGCGTAATCCACCGGCGCTTCCGGCCCGACCCACAGCAGCACGTTGATCTTGTGGCGGACGTCGTCAGCGGCCGCGAAGTAGCTCTCGGCCGCCAGGCCCAGCGCCTCGGCCATGCGCCCCATGCACCGCCACGCCGCAGCGTAGAGCACGTTGTCGTAGAGCACGTTGTAGCGGTTGGCGAACAGGTCGGCCCAGTCCATGGCCTCGTGGACCTCCAACAGGCCGCATTCGTTGGAGTCCTGGTAGCGCAGCCAGAGCAGCGCCCGCTCCAGGCTGGGCCACGCCTGGCGCAGAAAGTCGAGGTCGCCGGTCTGGGCGAAGTTGGCGTAGTGGCCGATGATGTACCACAGGTTGCCGTCCACGCAGCCGGCGTGGATGGTATCCTCGACCGCAACCGCTCCGGCCTCCGCGGCGCCCACCTCCAGTTTGCCGCCGTGCGCCACCAGCGCAGGGTCGGCCACCTCCAGGAAGCCGACGTTGTGCGGGATCTTGCCCAGGGGCGACTGGAAGCGGCGCAGCGTCTCCAGCGAGCGGCGGTGGATGGTCCGTCCCGCCTCGCCGCAGAGCAGCAGCCCCAGCCCACAGATCATGCTGTCGCGCGCCCACACCTGCTGATAGGCCTGGTTGGCGCCCAGCAGCCCCAGCTCGCTGCCGTTGGCGAGCAGGATGCGTTCGGCGTGCGCGCGAGCGGTGGTGATGAGCTCGGTGTCGGTCATGGCATGGAATCTCCCGTCACCCCTGCGCTCCCCAAAAACGCCTCGATCTTCTCCTGCACCGTCGCCTCGACTGCTGCGCCCGCGATCTGGCGCTGTGCGGCGGGCAATGCCGCCAGCTCGGCGTTGCTCATGCGCCCCTCATGGCCCAACGCCTGGAGCATTGCCTGCTCCAGGTCGGTGGCGATGTTGACCTTGCTCACCCCGCCGCCGGGCAGATGGATGGCCTGCTTGATCATCGCGGCCGGCACGCCCGAGCCGCCGTGCAAAACCAGGTGAACCGGTGTCAGCGCGCGGATGGCGGCCAGGCGCGCCACGTCAATGCGCGGCCGGCGCACCACGTAGACGCCGTGGGCCGTGCCCACCGAGACCGCCAGCGCGTCCACCCCGGTCTCGGCGACGAACCGCGCGGCCTCCTCGGGAACGGTGAGCAGCTCCTCGTCTTCGGCCGTTTCCAACTTGTCCGCCGAAAAGATGCGCCCCAGTTCCGCTTCCACCGAGATGCCGCGCGCGTGGGCGTACTCGACCACTTCCCGGGTCCGCGCGATGTTCTCGGCCAGGGGCAGCTCCGAGCGGTCAATCATCACCGAAGTGAAGCCGCAGGCAATGGCCTCCGCGATGATGGCCGGGTCTTTGGTGTGGTCCAGGTGGAGCACGACCGGCACGGTGATCTGCTCCTCGTCCAGGCAGCGATAGAACTCATCGGCAAATTCGGCCGGCCGAGAATTGAACCAGCGCAGCTCGTTGGCCGAGATCTGGACGATCAGGGGTGAGCGCATCCGCTGGCCGGCGCGCAGCACGTGGCGGATCATCGCCGTGTAACGGGGCGAGAAGGAGCCGACGGCGTAGCCGCCCGCTTCGGCCGGTGGCAGGATTTCACGCAGGGTTACGACGTTTTCACGGTTGTTTGTTTTCACAAGGCTGCCGTCTTTCATTCCGTGGGCCGGGATCCCCGCGCCCCCAGGTATGTGTGCGTGTGTGGGGCGGGACTCCTGCGCCCTGTGCCTGCTGACCGGTTCCAGGCCGGCCGCTGCGGCGCGCAGGGGCCCCTGGAGAGTCCGGTAGATTTCGAGCAGCTGCCGGTGGGCGACATGACGGCCGGGATCGGGCCGATAGGCGGCCGCCGGGCTCGTGTGGATCGCGGCGCGAGCGGCCCCCCGGCGCGCTGCTGTGCCCTCGTCGCCGTAGACACCGGCGCCCAGGCCGGCCAGCAGCGCCGCGCCGAGCAACGTGGCCTCGACGTGCGCCGCAGCGAGCACCGGCCGGCCCGTCGCGTCCGCCCGGATCTGCGCCCACATCGGCATGCGGCTGCCGCCGCCGACCGCCGTCAGCGCCGGGATGGGCTGCCCGGTGACCTGTTCGGCGGCGTCCAGGATGCAGGCCACCTCGTAAGCGAGCCCCTGCAACACGGCTTTGACCAGCTCTGCCCGGCCGTGGGCATCGGTCAGGCCGATGAACGCGCCGCGGGAGTGTGGGTCGGGCCACGGCGCCTGTGCGCCGAGCAAGTAGGGCAGGAAGAGCAGGTCAACCGGCTCCGGCGATGCCTGCGCGATGAGCGCCGCCAACGCCTCGTGGGCGAGCGCCGGATCGCCGAGCACCCTGCGCAGCCAATCCAGCGCACGGCCTGACGCCGACAGCGCGCCCATCCAGAACATCCGGCCGGCGACCACATGCGGCCCGAACACCAGCCCTGACGCGTAATCTCCCTCGGTCAGCGGCCGAGCCGGCAACGCGCCCACCAGCGCCTCGGCCGTGCCGACGGAGTCCAGGACGGTCCCGTTGTCGGTCGCACCGACCGCCAGCGCAGCAACGACGTGATCGTGGCCGCAGATCGCGACCGGCAGGCCGGCGGGCAGGCCGGCTTCAGCTGCGGCCGTGGCCGTGACGTGCCCCATGACCTGGCCGCTGGGCGCCACGGGCGGAAAGAGCGTCGCCTCCAACCCGAAGCGTGCCAGCCAATCGGCGTCCCAGCCGCCGGGCGCTATGCGATACGCCAGGGTGCGCGCGGCCAGGGTGGGATCGGTCGTCTGCCGGCCCGTCAGCCGCAGCGCCACGAAGTCCGCGGCCGAGAGCCAGACCGCGCCGTCGGTGATCTCCGGGTCGCGCCGGCGCAGCCAGAGGAGCTTCGCCAGGCCGCATTTGTAGCTGGCGCGCAGGCCGCTGCGCCGGAAGATCGCGAGCGGGTCATCCTGTGCCGCGATCGCCTCGGCCTGGGGCCCGGCGCCGGTGTCAAACCAGGGGATGAGGGCCGAGCGCGGCCGGGCCGAGCGCCGGTCAACCAGCAGGCCGGTCTCGGCCATGCCGGCGATCCCCAGCGCGGCGATGGGGGCGCCCCGGCTCGCCGCAGCCGCTTCGGCCAACACGGCCGCGACAACCTGCCAGAGCTGTTCGGGGTCGAGGTCGGCGCGGCCATCGGCCGCGTGGCGCACCGGCGTGGCACGCCGCGCGACATGGCACGCCGTTCCGTCCAGCTCGAACAGCCCGGCCTTGCAGTGCGTCGTCCCAACATCACAGCCCAGAAGTTTCAGCGCGCTCATCCGTCCTTCGTCCCCCGTCCTTCGTCATCCGTCATCTGCCGGTACCTCGCCCAGGTTTCTCGAATCAGCGCGTAATCCTCCTCGTCCAGCGGCTCACCGGTCGCGTCGATGTGGGTGACGAAGTAAAGCGCAGGCACGCCCAGTTGGGGCTGCAGCTGCGTGTACGCGCGCCACGTCGCGCGGTCGGGCATGGGCCAGTTGTCGGTATCAATCAACGCCCGGGGACAGGCCAGCCGCGCCACCGCCGCGCGGCGCTGCATCGCTGCCAGCACGTCGCTCCCAATGTTGATGTCGTTCAGCCGGATCATATCCACCACATCGGCCAGGTAGGGGTGCGGCGTGTGGGTGATGACCAACGCATCCGGCTTGACCCGTTTGGCTTCGTCGTAGAGGATGCTCAGGTAGCAGCGCATCAGCTCCAGGCCCCAGCTATCGCCGCATTTTACCATACCCGGCCCGCTGGGGATGCGCGCGGAGAAGTCCACCTTAAAGCCGTCGGCGTCGTAGCCCTCGGCGCTCAGCATCCGGCGGATGGCGGCGCGGAAGCGGCGCTCGAAGGCCGGGTGGGTGGGATCCACGGCCACGGGCAGGCCGGCTGCGTTACGGATGCACGCCTCGGGCGGCACGCCTTCCGGGTCCCAGGCCTTCAGCCAGAGCAGCACGCGGCGGCCCGCGCGGTGTTGCTCCCGGATGAAACCGGGCAGGTCGGGCCATTTGGCTTCGTCCATGGCGTTCTCGCCATAGGTCGCCTGCCACTTGTCGTCAATGACGACCGTGCCGGGGTTGATGCCGTGCGCAGACAACGTGGCCAGGAAGCCTTCGTACAGCGCCTGCCGCGCGTGATCCGGCGCGCGACCCCCGCGCTCGCGCGCGATGTTGCACTGCGCGCCCCAGCCGCAGAAGATCGGCTCGCGCCACCAGGCATTCCCGGGGTGGACGGCAGCAGGGCGGACGCCGTCCGCCCCTACGGCATGGGCGATGGTAGGGGCGGATGGCATCCGCCCGCCACCAGCAGGGTGGACGGCAGCAGGGCGGACGCCGTCCGCCCCTACGGCATGGGCGATGGTAGGGGCGGATGGCATCCGCCCGCCAGGGGCATGGTCATCCTCACGGCCGGCGCTCTGCAAATTGCCTGACGGGTGACGGGCTCTGGCTGCAGCGACGTGCGCGGCCAACGCCGCCCACTCGCTCTCTGCGAAATCGAAACCGATCGTCGGCAGGGTGTACTCGCCGTTGACCTCGGTGTAGCCCTCAAAGTCCAACGTGAGATGAAACGCGGCCTGGCGTCCATGATAGGTGTAGCGGGTGTACCGATGGCCGCCCGCCGCCGCCTCGACGCCGAGCGCCAGCCACTTCCCCCTCTCCCCCGTGGGGAGAGGGCCAGGGTGAGTCGCAAGGGCGAACGCGAAGCAGAACGGCGGCGGGGTGAAGAACCAATCGCCCCGGCCGGGCACCGGCACGCCCAGCAGGTCAATGGTGGCCGTGTCGCCGGGGGAGAAACAGGCGGCCTCGGCGCTGTTCGGTTCCGGCGTGAAGCCCTGCTGAAAGCGCTGGCCGGAGTAAAAGAAGCCCGACCCCCAACGCACGCGCGCCGACGCGTAGCCGCCGAAGTAACAGGCCTCAGCCAGCCGGCCGCGGCCCCTCACCGTGATCTCGTAGACAAAGCGATGCGCCGCGCACTGGAAGCGATAGGTCTTATCCGCCCAGGTCGAGCTGCGCGCCCGCAGAGTGCAGAGGATCTGGTCTCCTTCCTCTGTCACTTGCCACTCATCGAATGCGACGGTGTCATCGCGATCGTGGAAGGGATGGACGTTGGACAGTACAAACAGCTCTGCCAGCCGTGCGCCGCTGCTGTCGTCAACGTAGACGAAGGGGCGGTCGGTCGGGAAGGAGAGGGAGTAACTCGCCGCATGCAGGATGCGCACCCCATTTTTGCAAGCGATGTACATAATGATTCCGATGGTTCCTGAACAACAAACGTGCGGCGCGGCTGCCCGACGCGCCGCACGTTGGCTCGATTTACTGCGCTCTAGCGGCCGCCCATGCCGGAGAAGCTGATCCCTTCCAGGAAGTAGCGCTGGAACGCGATGAAGATGAGGAGCACCGGCAGCATCACCATCAGGCTGGCGGCCATCAGCCAGTGCCAGGCCGGCGCGCCGCCGGCCGCAGCCTCGAACTGGCGCAGCCCGAGCTGAAGCGTATATTTGGCCTCGCTCTGCAGGTAGAGCAACGGCCCCATGAAGTCCTGCCAGGCGCCCTGGAAGGTGAAGATGGCGACCGTGGCCAGTGCGGGCTTGGTCAACGGCAAAATGACGCTCCACCAGGTGCGCAGTTCCGAGGCGCCGTCTATCTTGGCGGCCTCCGAGAGTTCCATGGGGATGCCGCGCATGAACTGGCGGATCAGAAAGATGTTGAACGCGCCGCCGCACCAGGCGGGCACGATCAGCGGCAGGAAGGTGTTCGTCCACACGCGCGAGCCCTGGAAGCCGAACGCCGGCAGCTTGGCGAACAGCACGAACTGCGGGATCATCGTCACCACGCTCGGCAGCATCATGGTTGCCAGCACGAGCGAAAACAGGGTGTCGCGCGCTCGCCAGCGCAGACGTGCGAAAGAATAGGCGACCAGCGACGACGAAAGCGTCATGCCGATCACGCCGGCCACCGTGATGATCACCGTGTTAAGGGTCCACTGCGGCCACATGCCGAAGCTGAACGCATCGCGATAGTTCTCCCACGCCAACCGGCTCGGGATCCAGTTCTTGCTCATGATCTCGCCGGGTTCTTTCAGTGAGGTGGACAGCATCCAGACAAACGGCACCAGGAAAAGGATGCTGATCCCGATCATCAACAACAGGGCGAGAAGCCTGTCCACAGTCCAGCCGCGCAGCCAGCGTCGCGGGTTGCGGATGGCGCTG
>OGCI01000179.1_pt1 | contig 81363 bp, 60 predicted proteins | sample 1570021 | NCBI WGS metagenome assembly OGCI01 (sample SAMN06264664, study PRJEB24512) | hot springs metagenome | isolation source: Hot spring water | place: South Africa: Tshipise | collected 2015-06-21
GCATCACCGCCAGCAGCAGCGGAAAATCGTCAATCCGTTCGGTGGTTATCATCTGCTCTGTGTTCATCCCCAGAGCGTACCAATAAATTCATGTTTTCACCAGTTTTTTCAGCGAATGGACAGTAGCTAGTTGTCTTCCGAGCATCTGTTGAGGCCCTTAGGAGATGAAAGTAAAGGACTTCACAAATTTCCATGCAACCCCTTTTAAGTTTCAACCTATGCTTTCATGTGGATTGTGTATAATGAAATAAAGCGACGCACGTCATGTATTATTTTTCATGACGCTGTACTTTTAGGGCGTTAAGCAACTTGCACAAGGTGCAAATGTAAAATTAATTTTTCGATCACTGGTTGTTTCGCTCGGATTGCGAAAGCAGATTGATTTGCACAGAACGCAGACGCGAAAATTATTTTTATTAATTTGATAGGAGAGCAGGATAGACTATACAATGCCCACCATGCATGATGTGGCCCGCCGCGCCAATGTATCGCTTAGCACTGTCTCTTACGCCATCAACGGCACGCGGCCGATTTCCGAGGAAACGCGACAACGAATTTTCACTGCCATGAGAGAGCTTGGCTATCAGCCCCATGCTCTAGCACGTGGACTGGCCAGCAAACGCAGTCGCATTTTGGCGCTCCTCTTCCCAACTTCGGAGCGTGGATTAGGCAACACAGATTTAGAATTTATCATTGGAGCCGTCGACGCCGCCCGTGAATTGGGTTATCATCTTATCCTGTGGACTTCCGGCGTCGATGATGTCGTGGAGCTAGGTCAGTTGATTCAACAGGGACTTGTTGATGGTGTAGTTTTAATGGAAGTGCATCTCCACGATAAACGAGTCGAATATTTGCGCGAAATTGAATTCCCTTTCAGCGTCATTGGCCGTTGCGCCGATGTGGCAGAGTTGCCTTACACTGACATCGACTTTGAACAAACCGTGCGTGAGGCTATCTCACATCTAGTGGAGCTTGGTCATGCAGACATCGGCTTTTTCAATTATGCCCTGGAAGTTTTCGAGGCGGGCTATGGCCCTGCCGTCCGTGTCGCTCAGGCTTTCGAGCGCATCACCCAGGAGATGGGTGTTCGCGGGGTTGCTCGCTTCTGCCATGCTTATGCTCAGGCTGGGTATGAAGCCTTCAATGCTCTGCTCGATGAACATCCTGAAATCACCGCCATTGCTGTGATGAATGAGCGCAGCGTGCCAGGAATTCTGCAGGCAATCGACGATCGCGGCTGGTGTGTCCCTGACGATATTTCACTCATTTTGCTCGTGTCATCGCGGCAGGTGGCGGAAATGAGTATGCCGCCGTTGACGACATTAGCGCCCCCGGCGGCGGAACTAGGTAAGCTTGGCGTTGAACTATTAGTTCAGCAATTAGATGGTCGGTCAGTTAGCGCTAGTCAAACGTTATTGCCCTGCCATCTTGTGGTGGGTGAAAGCACCGGAGTGCGGCGTCAACATCTCCATGAGCAAAACCCTTTGCTCCGGTGAAATTCTCCCCCTCACGCGTCGAAAATCCTCGCCTTCATCCACTCATTGCTGTTGTGAAAATCGGCGACGGCCGTCCCCGGGTGCACCAGCGCGTCGAAGCGGGGGCGGTCTTCGTCGGCCAGCTTCATGTCGAGCAAGGGCAACGCATCCTCCAGGTGCGCCATGGTGCGCGGGCCGATGATCGGCGAGGTCACGCCGGGCTGATCCATCACCCACAGCAAGGCCAGCTGGGAGGCCGTCAGGCCCCGTTCCTTCGCCATCTCGCCGACGGCCTGGGCCACCTCGATGCCCCGCCGCGTGATGCGGTTGCGGAAGAGCTCGTTGGCGCGTTCGGCGCGCGAGCCGGCGGGGAAGGCGTCCTTGCTCGCATAGCGCCCGGCCAGGATGCCGCCGGCCAGCGGCGACCAGGGTAAAATCGCCAACCCATAGGCCTGCGCCAGCGGAATCAGCTCGTTCTCGATGCGACGGTCGAGCAAGTTGTAGGGCGGCTGCTCGCTGATGTAGCGCGCCAGGTTGTAGCGCTCGCTGGTCGCCAGCGCCTCCATCACCTTCCACGCCGGGAAGGTCGAGCAGCCGATGTAGCGCACCTTGCCCGCGCGTACCAGGTCGTCGAAGGCGCGCAGCGTCTCGTCCTGCGGCACGGTCAACGAGGGACGATGCAGTTGATACAGGTCGATGTGATCGGTCTGCAACCGGCGCAACGAATCTTCGCACGCCTTGATGATGTGATAGCGGCTGACGCCCTGATCATTGGGGCCGTCGCCCATCTTGCCGTAGACCTTGGTCGCCAACACCACCTGATCGCGGCGGCCGCTCTCCTTCAACGCCTTGCCTACAATGCGTTCGCTTTCGCCGGCATTGTAGACGTTGGCGGTGTCAATGAAGTTGATGCCGGCGTCCAGCGCACGGTGGATAATGGCGATCGACTCGGCTTCGTCGGTGGGGCCGCCGAAATTCATGGCGCCGAGGCAGAGCGGTGAAACCAGGACGCCGGTGCGCCCAAGGGGTCGGTATTGCATAGTTCTTCTCCTCCGGTGAAGTCGGGCTTGTCGGTGCAAAAACGTTTTTGCCCTGATACGATAAACGATTTTGCCGAGATCGTCCAGAATCGAAGTGAAACGAAAAGCCCATACTTCACCGTAGAGAGCCTCATCTTGGGGAAGCAGACGGGGTGTGGTAAAACCACAGAAGGCGAACCTTTGAACTGCCTGAAGATGGAAAGGAAATGATTGCATGGCTGTCCAATCTGGCGGCGACTATCAACTGCTCGACTCCGGCCATATGCGCAAGTTGGAGCGCATTGGCCCTTATCTGCTGGTGCGCCCTTCGTTGCAGGCGATCTGGCTGCCGAGACGCAGCGAGAGCGAATGGCAACGCGTCGATGGCGTCTATGAGCGTGGGGCGACCGAGGAGGGCGGACGCTGGACTTTCCATCGCAAGGTGCATCGCGAGTTTGAGGTGCTCTTCGGTAATCTGCAATTTCAGGTCAGGCTAACCAACTTCGGCCACATCGGGCTGTTTGCGGAGCAACGGGAGAACTGGGACTGGATGCGCGAGGTGATCCGCGCACGAATGCAACGCACCAACCAGCGCAACCTCTACGTGCTCAACCTCTTCGGCTACACCGGCGGCAGCACGCTGGCCTGCAGCCAGGCCGGCGCGCATTGCGTCCACGTCGACGCCGCCAAAGGAGTCGTGGACTGGGCGCGCAAGAACGCAGCGCTGAGCGGCCTGGAGGATCGCCCGATCCGCTGGCTGGTCGACGATGCGCTCAAGTTTGTCAGGCGCGAGGAGCGCCGCGGCCACACCTATCAGGCCATCATCCTGGACCCGCCCACCTTCGGACGCGGCCCCAAGGGCGAGGTCTTTAAGATCGAACACGATCTGACGCCCCTCTTGGAGGCCTGCCGCTCGCTGTTGGCGGAGGACGCGCTCTTCGTGCTCTACAGTTGTCACACGCCCGGCTTCACGCCGATCACGATGCGCAATCAACTGGACATCGTCGTCGGCGGGCGCAAGGGGGAGGTCGAAGCGGGCGAGATGACGATCCCTGAGCAACAGCCCGACCCGGCGCGCAGCCGCCTGTTGCCCAGCGGCGTCTACGCCCGCTGGCTTGCACCGGAATAGCCATGGCCACCCACCTGACCAGCCCGCACAATCCTCGCGTCAAAAACGCCGTCCGGTTGGAAAAGCGCAGCGAACGCATCAGACAGCGTCTGACGCTTGTCGAAGGCGCGCGGGAGGTGCGACGCGCGCTGGCGGCGGGGATCGCGCCGGTGGAAGCGTTCGTCTGTCCTGAGATTGCGGCGGAGGCGGGCATGGGTGACGTCGTGGACACGCTGGAACGGCTGGATGCGCAGCGGCGCACGCATCTCTACACGGTGACTTCCGCCGTCTTCGCCAGGTTGGCCATGCGCGAGGAGAGCGGCGGCGTGGTGCTGGTGATCCCCTTTCTGGACACCAGATTGGAGCGTCTGCCGCTGCGCGAGCGCCCTTTTTTCGCCGTCATCGACCGCCCTGAAAAGCCGGGCAACCTCGGCGCCATCCTGCGCACCGCCGACGCCGCAGGCGTGGACGGCGTCATCGTCTGCGGCGGGATCGATGTGCACAACCCCAACGTGGTGCGCGCCAGCCTGGGGACGCTCTTCACCGTGCCCGTGGCCGAGGCGACGGCGCAGGAGGCGATCGCGTGGCTCAAAGGCCGGGGGATTCGTCTGGTCGCAGCGACGCCCGACGCCCGTACCCTCTACACATCGGTCGATATGACCGGGCCGGTCGCCGTTGTGATGGGCAGCGAGGCCGAAGGGCTAAGCCAGGAGTGGCTGGCCGCCGCGGACGTGCAGGCGGCGATCCCCATGGCCGGCCAGGCCGACAGCCTGAATCTGGCGACGGCGACTGCGCTGATGCTCTATGAGGTGGTGCGTCAGCGCGGAATGCAGTAGCGCGCCGAAGGTCTTGACGCGCCGGCAACGACGAAACCCAAGCGCTCCCTGTTTTCCTTGACGTCTTTGCCGCTGCGCCTTTGCGTTCAACCGGTTCCGGAGAGGTGGATGCGATGCTGACAGAGAGAGAGCGACGCGCGGAAAAGGACTCGATCTTCGCAGACTTCGCCTGCGAGGCGTTGACAATCCTCCTGATCGCCACCCTGGTATTGGCGTGGGCGTGGACGGGCTACGTCGGCCTCTTCGATGCGCAGCGCGTGGGATACGCGTACACGGTCTTCGCCATCGCCCTTTTCTCAGGCGCAGGGGTCTACTATCTGGCTCAAAAAAGGCTGCGGCCGGCCGTGTTTTTGTATCTCTGTTCGCTGCTGGCGGCCATCACCCTGGTCGTCGTCGCTTACAACGACGCGAGCCTGTTGGCGCTCTATTTGCTGACCGTTTTGATCGCCGCGCCGCTCACGCGCCCGCGTGGACTGGGGGCGGCGACGCTGCTGACGTTGGGAACGCTGTTCGCAGTCGGCGTCTGGCGCGCCATGCCGCCGGCGGAAATGGTGACGCCGGTGATTCTGACGATGCTGGCGGCGTTGACGGCGTGGCTCAGCACGCGACGGCTCTTCACGGCGTTGGAGTGGGCGCTGAATATGACCGCGCACGCCCATCGCAGCGCAGAGGAGGCGCGTGCACATCGCGCGGAGCTGCAGCGCGTGCTGCACAGCCTTGACCTGGCGCTTTCCCGGCTGGAGCGCAGCAATCGCGCCCTCGCCTTCGCCCAGGAGGCGGCCGAACGCGCCTATCGTTTCAAATCGGAGTTCGTCGCCAATGTGAGCCACGAGCTGCGCACGCCCCTGAACCTGATCGTCGGCTTCAGCGAGATGATGACCACGGCGCCGGAGAGCTACGGCGGCAAGCCGCTGCCCGGCGAGTATCGCGGGGATATGCTCGCCATCTACCGCAGCTCCCGTCACCTGCTCGACCTTATTAACGACGTGCTCGACCTCTCTCAGATCGAGTCAGGGCGCATGGCGATTCACAAAGAGCGCGTCTTGATTCAGGATGTGATCCAGGAGGCGGTCGAGATCGTGCGCGGGTTGGCGGAGGCGAGACATCTGCAGCTTGTCGTCGAAGCGCCGGAAACGCCGCTCGCCGTCGAGCTGGACCGGGTGCGCATCCGGCAGGTGCTGCTTAACCTGCTGACCAACGCCATGCGCTACACGGAGCAGGGGTGTGTGTGCGTGCGGGCGTGGAGCGACGAGCAGGAATTGACCGTGCTGGTGCAGGACAGCGGTCGCGGCATTGCGCCGGAAAAGCTGGCGCGGGCGTTTGAAGCGTTCGACCGACTGGACGAGGAGCAGCTGACGCACGGGAGCGGGCTGGGCCTTGCCGTCAGCAAGAAATTCGTCGAGCTGCACGATGGCCGCATGTGGATCGAAAGTGAGCTGGGACGCGGCACGACGGTCGGCTTCACGCTGCCCCTGCCCACCCAGAACAGACAGCCTGTGCGCTCCACCCTGCGCACCTCTCGTCCCTTGCCGCAGGAAAATCGCCAACCGCTGGCGCTGTTGATCCACAACGACACGCGCGCGTTGGCGCTTTTGCGACGCCATATCGTTAACTGTGAGTTCGTCTTGGCCGAAAACGCCGAAGAGGCGCAGGCGTTGATGAAGGAGCTGGCCCCCGATGCAGTGATCGTCGAAACCGGCTCGATGGGCGAATGGAGGCGGCTGACTGCGAACCATCCGGCTGCACTGGAGACGCCTGCGCTGATCGCGCCGCTGCCCAGCGCGCAGCAGACCGGCGCAGCCTTGGGCGCCAGCTATTATTTGCCCAAGCCGGTCGGGCGCGAAGACATTGCCTTTGTGCTGAAGCGGCTGCCGCGTGCGCCTCGCACTGCTCTGGTGGTGGACGACGACCCGCACATTGTCCGCCTGATCGGACGCATGTTGCGCTCGGCTTTGCCCGAGATTCAGGTGATGGAAGCCTTTGGCGGCGAGGAGGCGTTGGCGCTCGCCCAGGCCAGGCCGCCGGACATTATCTTTGTGGACCTGTATATGCCGGGGATGAACGGCGAAGCGTTTATCCAGGAAGTCCAGCTGGACCCGCGGCTGGCTCGCACCACGATTGTGGTTGTCTCCGTGCGCAGCGTCGAACAGGAGCTGGCGCCCATCCAGGGGGAGCTGTGGATTCGGCGCGAGCATGGGTTCACGCTCAGCGAGCTGCTGCTGCTGATTGAAGCGAACCTGTGCACGCTCACGCAAGCGGGTGCAACGTCCCCAACCAGCGCCGCAGCGCGTCTAGCAACGCTGGTTGACTCACCGGCTTGACCAGGGCGTCGTTGGCGCCGAGCGAGAGCGCCAGCTCATGCTCGCGCAGCACCGAACAGACCAGAATGGGCGTCGTCGGCGCCGCCTCCTTGCGCAGTCGCTGCAGCACCTCCCAGCCGTCCTGATGAGGCATCATCACGTCCAACAGGATCGCCTGGGGGGTGACCTGTTGAACGATCCGCAGCGCCTCGTCGCCTCCCGTCGCCCCAATGACGACCACGCGATGGCCCGCCAGGTAGCGTTGGAAGAGTTCGATCAGGCCTTGATTGTCGTCGATGATGAGAACGGTGGGCGCCTGGGCTGTGGGCAGGGTGATCTCCGCCAGCCACGCACCGGGCGTTTCCTGGAGCGTCAGGCGTCCATTTTGCGCTGCGATCAACGATTCGGCGACGGTCAACGCCACCCCCTCGCGGCGATGCGTGGAAGGAGCATGTGCAGATAGCCGCCCCTCAGATGCACCGGGCAAAGTCTGTTGGCGCAACCGCAGCTGAACCGCCCCCTCGTTTTCGCGCGTCGATAGCCGCAACGCCGTGTGAGGCGGCAACACGTCGATCGCGTAGCTGAGTAAATTGAGCAGCGCCTGCCGCAGCAGCGCGCGGTCGCCTAGCACCGGCGGCGTCGGATGAAGCTCACTCAGGTCAAATTGAAGCCCGCGCGGTTGAAGCCTGGCGTTCAGCAGCGCGCATAGGCTTTCGACCAGCTGGCACAGGTCGAGCGATTCGCTGCGCATCTCTTTGCGTAAGCGGGTCAGCTCCGCCTCGGCCAGCTCGCGCCGCGAGGGGGACGCCTCTGAACCGACTTCCGTCGTCGCCTGCCGGGCAGAGCGGACGCCGCGCGTGCGCAGCAAGTCCTGAAGCTGAGCAGCCACGGCCTCCACGCCTTTGCTGAACTCTCGATAGACCTGCCGTCGACTCAATCCCAGCTTGGGTTCGATCTCCTCGATCGTCAGCCCATCGATGCATCGATAGGTCAACACGGCGTAGACGCGCGCGGCCTCGCCATGTGCAGCCGATTGAGGGCGCAGCCGCTCAATGCAGTCGAGGAGCGTGCGGCGGAGGTCTTGCGCATGCGTCAGCCGATCTCCCGGGCTGTCTCCGGCCCACAGCGCCGTAAGCGGGTGGTTTTGCAGGTAGGCGTTGTCGTAGAGGTGAAGCAACGCGGCGCGCACCATCTGGACGAACGCATCTGCTTCATCCGTAGGTTCGCCTTGCGGCGTATCTTTTTCCGTCATCGTCGAATGCTGAGGCGGGTGTTTCATCACTGGCAAAATCTGGCACAAAACCGGCACAAAAATGCTTGTCAGAAGCGGTTGTCTTCCATACAGTGTAACATGGACTCCGTCATGAAAAAATCGAATGATGGCAGAGCGTCGATGGGGCCTGAGACGGCAACGGGAGAGCCAAGCCGCAGCCGCGTTGCAGCTTCGGACGAGTGATGATCGATTCATATTCAAAGGAGGAAGACAGAGTATGGAGACAAAGACCACGCTTTCGCGACGAGACTTTTTGCGCGCCAGCGCCGGCGCCGCCGGCCTTCTGGCGTTAGCGGCCTGTGCGCCAGGCGCCGCCCCCTCGCCGGCGACAGGAGATGCAGGCGCCGGAACGCCCACTTCGCAACGCATCGAGATTACGTTTATGGGGTGGGGCGGCACCGAAGAGGACGCCGGCGTCAAGGCGGCGATCGCTCAATTTGAATCCGAGCAAGACAGGGTGAAAGTCACCTGGTTGCACACCCCTGAGAATTATTTAGAGACGCTGCTCGTCAACATTGCAGCCGGCACGCCGCCCGACACCGCATTTGTCGGCTCCGGCGACTATCGCACCTTCATCCGGGACGGTTTGTTGCTGGACATCACCGATAAATTGAAGGCCGATCCGCTGTTGGGCGCGCCTGACTACTTCATCGAACCACAGGAAGAACAGCGCTGCACGCATGAAGGGCGTTGGTATGGCATCGGCTCCTGTTGGGTGGCTCCCCATTTCTACTACAACGCCGACATTTTTGAAGAGGAAGGGATCGAGCCGCCCAGCAACGATCCGGAGAAAGCATGGACCTGGGAGCACTTCTTGGAAGTGGCGACCGCGTTGACGCGCGATGTCAACGGCCGCCGGCCGAATGAGCCGGGCTTTGATCCGAATAACGTGGATCGTTATGGCGTTGACTGGCCGCGCTGGAGCATTCCGATCCATTCGGCCATTGTCTGCAACAACGGCTACTGGATCGACCCGAACACCGGCTTGTTGGCGCTCGATCAACCGCCGGCCGTGGAGGCCATCCAAAACCTGGCCGACTTGGTGCTGAAACACAACGTCGCGCCGGCCGGCACAGCGTTGGAAGCGCTTGGCATGACGAACACGCAGATGCTCGAAACCGGCAAACTGGCGATGGCGGTCGACGGTTCGTGGGCGCTGGCGTGGATGCACAAGATCACGCCTAAGCTCGGCACGGGCGTCCTTCCGGGCATGGCGGCGAAGACGGGAACCGACATGCAGGCGCACCTGCACTCCGGCTTCGCCTCCACCCGCCACCCTGAAGAGGCATGGGAGTGGCTGCGCTACCTCGCGACGCCTTTCTATCAGACCCAGTTCTGCCGCATTGGCCTCTGGCTGCCCAGCCAGACGGGTTTGATGACCGAAGAGGGGCTGCGCAGCTGGATCACCGAGGGAGTCCATCCAGAAGGCTATGTAGACATTCCCACCAAATATCTGCCGCGATACGGTCGCGTGCTCTACATGCCGCCGGGCTGGGCGGAAGCGAATCAGATTCTGACGCCGGCCTTTGATAAAATCTGGGTGGGCGACGCTACAGCCGAACAGGCGATGGCCGAAGCGGTGCCGAAGGCGAATCAGGTGTTGCAAGAGGCGGCGGCTGCATAGCATGATAGGGCAAGGATGTTAAGGAGAGGCCGCTGTTCGGCGTGCGCCAGCCGTTCTTTGCAGGCGGCTGGCGGCTACGAGCGGCGCCTTCTCCTCGTATGCAACGACAAGAACCGACGCGATGACCACTACGACAACGACAAGCATTACACCCCATTGGACGCACCGTTTCTGGCCGCGTTCGCTTGCGGCTCGACGCGCAGTGACCGGTTATATCTTTATTTCTCCGTTTATCCTGGGCTTTTTGATTTGGTTCCTGATCCCGGCCGGCGTCGCGCTCTGGCTGACCGTGCATGATTGGAACCTCATCTCGCCCCCCAAATATGTAGGCGCCAAACATCTGACCACCATGTGGGAGGACGAGCGTTTCTGGAAATCGTTGACGGTCACCACCACCTACACGTTGATTTCGGTTCCGATCAGCCTGGTGCTCGGTTTTGTGTTGGCGTTGCTCCTGAATACGAAGATTTGGGGCATTAGCTTTTTCCGCACCGCCTACTATTTGCCCAGCATTGTGCCGGCGGTCGCCAATGCGGTGCTGTGGGCGTGGATTTTCAACACGGAATACGGGCTGGCCAATGTCGCGCTGGGAATGTTCGGATTGCCCAAGATCGCCTGGTTGCAGCGTCCTGAATGGGCGCTGCCGGCGTTGATTATCGTCTCGTTGTGGGGGTTTGGCAGTGGCATGGTGATTTACCTTGCCGGCCTACAAGGGATTCCCCAGGTGTTTTATGAGGCCGCCGAGATCGACGGCGCGGGGCGTTGGGCAAAGCTGCGCCATATCACGATCCCTCTGGTCTCGCCGGTGATCTTCTTTAACCTGATCATCGGGATCATCGGCTCCTTTCAGGTCTTCACCATCGCCCGTCTGGTGACGAACGGAGGCCCGCAAAATGCTACGCTCGTTTATGTGCTGTACATGTATCAGAACGCATTTCAGAATCTGAAGATGGGCTATGCAGCAGCTCTGGCCTGGGTGCTCTTCGTCATTGTGGTCGTTTTGACGTTGTTCGTGTTCAAATATATCGGCAGCCGCGTGCACTACGAAGACGTTCGGTGACAACAAATGAACATGGTTACCCAAGAACAGACAACCGCCCGTCCACTCTCATTGAGCATTCGCAACAGAAGAGCGCTGTGGGAACGGCGTCTGTGGAAAGGGCTGATCGTCGTCATCCTCTCGGTGGGAGCGTTCATCATGTCGCTGCCCTTCATCTGGCTCGTGATCAGCTCGTTCAAGCCGTTAGAGAAAATTTTCATTTTCCCGCCCGAATGGATCCCCAATCCTTTCCGGCCTCAAAACTATGTCGAGGCGCTCGTCTATAAGCCCTTTGGCCTTTACCTGTTCAACACGATGAAAATCGTGGTGCTCAATCTGGTGGCCGTGATTCTGACGGCGTCCTTCTGTGGCTATGGCTTTGCGCGCATCCGTTTCCCCGGCAGGGATTTTTGGTTTGCGCTTGTGCTGGCCACGCTCATGATCCCTTACTTCGTGCTGATGGTGCCGCAATTCATCATGTTCAGCCGCCTGGGATGGATCGACACCTTTTACCCCCTGACGGTGCCGCTTTTCTTCGGCGGCGGCGCGTTCAACATCTTTCTCTTTCGCCAGTTCTTCCGCTCCTTGCCCGAAGAGCTGGCCGACGCCGGTCGCATCGACGGCTGTTCGGAGTTCGGCATCTACTGGCGCATCATGATGCCGCTCTCGAAACCGGCGCTCGCCACCGTCGCCATCTTCACCTTCCTGGCCGCATGGAACGACTATATCGGCCCCTTGCTTTATCTCCGTTCCGACTATAACTTCACGGTGGCGATCGGGCTGGCGACCTTTCGCAGCGTGATGCGCACGGAATGGAATTTGCTGATGGCGGCTTCCACTGCCATGATTTTGCCCGTGATTGTGCTGTTCTTCCTGGCGCAACGCTACTTTGTCGAAGGCATTGTGCTCAGTGGGTTAAAAGGATAAACCTTTCATTCCAAATAAGAAAGCGTCTCGAGAGTTCCAACTATGAACACCCAATCCGTCAAGCGCAAACTGACGCCTGTTCCTTTTTCGCAAGTCACCCTCGACGATCCCTTCTGGGCTCCCCGACAGGAGACCAACCGCCGCGTCTCCATCCCCCATATGTACCAGATGCTGGTAGACACCGGCCGCATCGCCGCCTTTGACCTCAACTTCACGCGGCCGGTGCCCTCGCCGATCGTGCTTATCTTCGGCGACTCCGACCCGGCCAAGTGGCTGGAGGCGGCCTGTTACACCCTGATCACCCATCCTGACCCTCAGCTCGCCGCGCTCGTCGATGAAGTGGCCGACAAAATCATCTCCGCCCAACAGCCCGACGGTTACCTGAACACACATTTCACCGTGGCCCAGCCGGAGATGCGCTGGAAAAATCTGCGCGACTGGCATGAGATGTATTGCGCCGGCCATCTGATGGAGGCGGCGGTGGCCCATTATCAGGCTACGGGCAATCCCAAACTGCTCAACGCGCTGGCGCGCTACGCCGACCACATCGACCGCATGTTCGGTCCCAATCCGGGCCAGCGGCGCGGCTACTGCGGCCATCCGGAGATCGAGCTGGCGCTCGTGCGACTATACCACGCCACCGGCGAGCGCCGCTATCTGGAGCTGGCCAAATTCATGGTGGAAGAGCGCGGCCAGTCCAATCCCCATTACTATGACGTCGAGGCGATCGAGCGGGGCGAAGACCCGCGCGCCTTCTGGGCCAAAACCTACGAATACTGCCAGGCGCATCTGCCCATCCGCCAACAGGACAAGGTCGTCGGTCACGCCGTGCGCGCCATGTACCTGCTCTGCGGCGTGGCCGACCTGGCGCACGAATACGACGATCCAACGCTGCTCGAGACCTGCGAACGACTGTGGGACAATCTGGTCCATCAGCGCATGTACATCACCGGCGGCATCGGCCCCTCCCGCCACAATGAGGGCTTCACCACCGACTACGACCTGCCCGACGAGACAGCCTACGCCGAAACCTGCGCCGCCATTGCGTTGATCCTCTGGAACCATCGCCTGTTGCAGTTCGCCGGCGAAGGCAAATACGCCGACGTGATGGAGCAGACGCTCTACAACGGCTTTATCAGCGGCGTCTCGCTGCGCGGGGACAGCTTCTTCTACGTCAACCCGCTCGCCAGCAATGGCTCGCATCACCGCACGCCCTGGTTTGAATGCCCTTGCTGCCCGCCTAACGTCGGGCGCATTCTCGCCAGCCTGGGCAACTATCTCTACTCGACCGGCGAAGGCGGACTGTGGGTGCACTTCTACGCGCAAAACAGCGCCCACGCCACCGTGGACGGAGCTGAGGTCCGGCTGCGCCTGGAATCCCGCTATCCGTGGGATGGCGCCGTGAAGCTGACCGTTGCGCCCGCTCAGCCGCAACGCTTCACGCTGCACCTGCGCATCCCCGGCTGGTGCGACCGCTGGTCGCTGCGCGTCAACGGCGAGGCGGCGGAGGCCCGCGTCGAACGCGGCTACGCGGCGATCGACCGCGTCTGGCAGCCTGGCGACGTCGTGGCGCTCGATCTGGCGATGCCGGTGCAGACCGTCTTTGCGCACCCCTACGTGCGTCAGATGCAGGGGCGCACGGCGCTCCAACGTGGACCGATCGTCTACTGCCTGGAGGAGGTGGACAACCCGGTGACCCCGCTGGATCGCATCTCGATCGACCCGGCGCAGGCGTCCAATTTCGCCGTCGAGCATCGCCCCGATCTGCTGGGCGGGGTGACGGTGCTGCGCGGTCCGGCGCAAATCATCACCGAAGAGGGCTGGGACGCCCACACGCTCTACCGTCGCAATCGTCCATCCAGCACCACCGGCGCCGAGATCGTCGCCATCCCCTACGCCACCTGGGACAATCGCGCGGCGGGCGAAATGCGCATCTGGCTGCGCGCCGGGTGAACAGGGAGCCATTCCGTCTGGCGCATTCGCCTAAGCGGTTCAACGCAGAGACGCCGGAGAATCAGACATTCTTTCTCCGGCGTCTCTACGTTTTATTGGCTCACGTTACGTAGTCCGGCGACTCGGTCGGCGTCAGCGCTTGCGAATTCCGCATCCCCTCCCTCCGACCGCCGAAGGCGCCGCAAGAGTCCGGGTGAGATGGTTAACCACCAAGGCGCAAAGGACGCTCAAATCTTCGTGTTTCTTAGCGCCTTTGTGGTGATGTCCAGAAGGCTTGTCGCCAGGCCGGTGGCGGAAGAAAAGCAAGGGGCAGGGGAAAAAACAAACTATCGAAAAAAACGTGAATAACGGGTTCTGCGCCGACGAGGAAGAATTGAAGGGCTTAGAATCTGGAGTGGGCGAGGAGGGACTCGAACCCCCGACCTCACGGATGTGAACCGTGCGCTCTAACCAGCTGAGCTACTCACCCAAAAATTCGACGTTTGAGCTTGTTTCAATATATCATTGAACGAGCATTTTGCAAAATCGGATGAAGGATTGACAACAGATCATCGACTGAAAAAGATCATCGACTGAAAAAGATCATCGACGCACATGATAGCGCAACGCAACAATCGATGGATGCTTCGAATCAGCTTTATCGCCGTTCTTCTGATGGGACTGTTGGGCTTTGGATATGCGATTATGGTGTGGCTTCCGATGCTCGACGCCGTTGACCTTTCGGCCTTCGGCGACGCCGCCGATTGGGTGGACGTGGTGGCCGGCATCGGCGAGCAAGGCATTCAGCTTTTCTTAGGCGTCGCCAGTGGACAGTAGCCGATGATCTCCTACACGCCCACTTCGTTTTCACAGGGGCGGATGGATTTCACCTGGGAGGAGCTGAGCGAGGAGGAGCGCGCCCGCGCCTACGCCGACTGGGAGGCGGGCAAAGGGCTGATCGGCGGCGACCCCCGCAAGCGACCCAACGCACATCTGCTTCCTGCCTGGGGACTCAATCTGCCATTTTTCCGCACGCTGGCGCTGGATGATGCCCGCGGGGCGAACGGTGCAGCGCTGCGCAATCTGCTCGCCTCGAATCGGCCCTTGGAAATCGAGATCGGGTTCGGACGCGGCGATTTTTTGCTCGACCGCGCCCGACGCCATCCCGATCGCCTCTTCCTGGGTTATGAGACCAAGACCAAAGCCACGCGGCTGATGTTGGCGCGCATTCAACGCTATCTCCTGACTCACAACAGCGCCCCTGATCGCACCGAAATCGACGCGCTGCTGCGCAGCTGCAACCTCTGGGTCAGCGACGACGACGCGCGCTTCAGCCTGCCCCGTCTGATCGACGATGGCCGCGTGGAAATGATCCATGTGCTCTTCCCCGATCCGTGGTGGAAGCGAGAGCACAAGGTCAAGCGCCTCTTTTCGCCTCCGTTCGTGGACCTGCTCGCCGCCAAGTTGCGCCCGGGCGGTCTGCTGCACTTCAAAAGCGACGTGCACGAATATGGCGAACTGGTGCGCTATCTGGTGGAAGGACATCCCGCCTTCACCCCCCACGACCCGAACCTGGCGGCGCGCATCGGCGAGGCGGCTCCCACCCATCGCGAATACTGGTGTCAGCTTCACGACAAGCCGGTGTGGGCGTATTATTTCATGCGCAAATGAACCGGATCGACCTTCCTCCACCTGCGGCCGGCGGCGTGGTTCTCTCCTGGCCCGGAAAAGCGCCGCCGACTTTTCCTCCGCCCAAAGCGCCGCGCCTGGTCGAGACTTTTGAGCCGCAGCGTCTGGTCACGCTCCAATCTGCTCCGCCGGCGAACAGGCTCTATTACGGCGACAACCTCGATGCGTTGGTTCATCTGCTCGACGCCGGCTATGCAGGTCGTTTTCGTCTGATCTACGCCGACCCGCCCTACGACAGCGGCGTGGAGTGGACGCGCAAGGCGCGGCTGCGCACAACGCTGCCTCGCGAGCTGAACGGCGTCGTAATCGAACAGCCGCAGTACAGCGATGTATGGTCGCCGGGCGCGTACCTCCAGTTCATCTACACTCGCCTGCCCTTGCTGCGCGAGCTGCTGGCGGAGGACGGCAGCCTGTGGCTCCACTGCGACCATCGCCGCGTCCACCATTTACGCTGTTTGCTCGACGAGGTGTTCGGCGCCGAAAACTACCTCAACACCATCACCTGGCGCAGTCAGACCGCGCGCGGGGCTAAGGTCAACGCCTTTTTCTTTCCCCACAGTGCGCACGCAATCCTGGTCTACGCACGCAACCGGGCTGCGCCCACGCGTTGGCGCCCGCAGCGGCGACGCATTGAACTGAGCGAAAACGAGGCGGCCGGCCTCTTCATGCGCGATGAGCGGGGCTTCTTTCGCACGTCCGATCCGGGAACCTATTCCTTCGAGCGGCTGAAGCAACTGCACGCGCAAGGACGACTCTATGCGCCCTACGGAGGGGAAGTGATCGTCGACGAAGCGCAGCGCCGCGTGTACGCCTCCAAAGGCGGCAACCTGGGCGTCAAGTACTATCTCACCAGCCTGGGCGATGGTCGCTATCAAGTCGAGCGCGGGGTGGACAACATCTGGGATGACATCCCCGGTTTGGGCACGACGCCGGGCGAGGACCTTGGCTACCCGACGCAAAAAACCGAGGCGCTGCTCGAACGCATCCTCAACGCAGGCAGCGACGCCGGCGACTGGGTGCTCGACCCCTTCTGCGGCTCCGGCACGACGCCCGCCGTGGCGCAGAAGCTGGGACGCCGCTGGGTCGCCTGCGACGCCAGCTACGGCGCCGTCCAGACGACGGTGCGTCGCCTTCAGGCAGTCTGCCAGCAGTGCAGCGTCTCCGCAAGCGATTCCAGAGGCGATGCCGAAGGACGCCTCTGCGCAAGCCCGGAGGGATTCGCCGTCTACGCCTTCGACGAGATGCGGCCGCCTCAAGAGTCGGTGGGAAAAATCGACCTCGCAATTACCCGAATCGAAGGGCAAGAGGCTACAATAGAGGTTGCTGTGCTCGATGCGGACATCCCGTTCGCTCGATCACTGGCCGCTGTGCACCCTGCGCTCGATTGGCGGGCGGCGGTGGACAGCATCGCCATCGACCCGGCCTACGACGGCCTTGTGTTCCGCGCTGCGATGGCAGACGCCCCGCTCCATAAGCGGGCAACCGTCAGCGGACGTTACTATGTGCGGGCGCCGGCGGCGCCGACAACCCTGGCGGTGCGCATTGTCGACATCGCAGGCGGCGAATCCATGACGACGGTTCGCATCGAGGCGTGACTTGGATGTGAAACAGAATGTGAAAATAGCGTCGACGCCAAAGCGCAAGGATATGGAGGCGCAGCGAAAAGAAAGAAAGCGTCTGTGCGCTTGGGCGACGTTTGCGCCGTGTGCGGCGTCGTCAAGACAGGGCGCCTCTCAGGCGTCCCGCACGGAGAGGCTTCAGCCCCATTGGGAGAGACGAATATCATGCCAACACCCGTTTTGACCGTTCTGGAGGAAGATAAACACGCCTGGTTTGCAGGTCGCACACGCGCCATTTTGAAATTTCTCGACGCCGAACTCGGTCCGACCGGCAGCCTGCAGCGACGCAAGGTGCTCGACGTCGGCGGCGGCGCCGGCAACATGGCGCACCATCTGGCGCACTACGGCGACGTGATCAACCTGGAGTGCAACCCGCGGCCGATCCCTGTCGCACGACGGCGCAACGTGACCACCGTACAGGGGTCTGGCGACCATCTTCCCTTTCCCGATGAAACGTTCGATCTTGTCGCACTGCTCGACACGGTGGAGCATATTCCCGATGAGTTGGGCGTGTTTGCCGAATGCGCCCGCGTCCTCAAGCCGGGCGGCGTGCTGATCGTCACCGTGCCGGCGTATATGTGGCTGTGGAGCTACAACGACGAAATCAACGCGCATCAGCGTCGTTACACCGCCAACGAACTGCGTCTGAAATTGAGCCTCAGCGGGCTGCGCGTCAGCCGCATCAGCTACAACAATTTCTTCCTGTTCCCGGCCGTGGCGGCGATGCGCCTCCTGCGCCCCTACAACCCCAACTTGAAGAGTCCGCACATCCACGACGACGCCGACGTCTATCAGGTGGATATGGAGCCGATCCCGGAGCCGCTGAACACGATCCTGCATGGCGTCTACTGGCTGGAGGCTGAGATTCTGGAGCGCATCTCCTTCCCCTTCGGCGTGAGCATCATTTGCACGGCGCGCAAGTAAGGAGCTGCGACATGCATCGATTTTCCTTGGCTGCGCGCCGTCATCTCTTGGCGCTGGCGGCGTACACGCTTTTGAGCGTGGCCCTGAGCTGGCCTCTGCTTCCGCACATCGCGACCCATGTCCCGGGCGTGCCGCAGTGGGCTTTCGACGAGGCCACCTTCGTCTGGAACATCTGGTATTTCAAACATGCGCTGCTCGAAACCCTGCAATCGCCACTGCACAGCGAGCTGATCTGGTTCCCGCTCGGCATCGATTTGATTCTCTACACGTACAACTTTTATCACGTCCTGGCTGCGCTGCCGCTGGCGTTGGCCGTGAACCTGCCGTTCGCCAGCAACGTCGCCCTGTTGACGAGCACGATCCTGAGCGGCTATGGAACCTGGCTGCTGACGCTCTCTCTGCTGACAAAGCTGGAAAAAGAAAAGGGCCGCACGCCGTCTCGCGAGCTCGGCGCTCCGGTCTTTCTGGCCGCCTTCATCGCCGGCGCCGTGTACGCCTTCGCCTCAAACCGCTCCGTCTACGCGGCGCTGGGCCACTACGACATGACGACGACGCAGTGGATTCCGTTCTACGCGCTGGCGTTGCTGCGCGCCTTCGACCTGAATCTCTCTCCGGCGCGGCGGCACAAGTGGGCCATCCTGGGCGGCCTGTTCTTTGCGCTCACCGGCCTGGCGGAGATGATCAGCGCCCTCTTTTTGGCGATGTTCACGATCATTGCGCTGCTCGTGCGCCTGAGAGAGGGCCAGACCTCGAACGCTCCGGTCGCCCACGCTGCGCAATCCAACCGCCGCCTCACGCTCTCCCGCGCTCGCACGCTCGCCTCTTCGCTTCTTCTCCTCGGCCTTGTCGCCTTCCTCGTCTGGTCTCCGGCGCTAATCCCCATTCTGCGCACCTTTTTCAGCGCCGACTATGACCTGGAGGGATGGGGCGACGCGCTGATGTTAAGCGCCGACCTGTTGGGGTGGTTTACGGCGACGGTCTTTCATCCCATCTTCGGCGGCGACGTCGTGCGCGAGATGCGGCTTGTGCAGCAGCGGGCGATCAACCCGGATCTGACCGGCTTCCGCGACATCAACACCGTCTTTCTCGGCTGGGCGACGCTGGCGCTGGCGCTGGTGGGGGCGTTGACGCACTGGCGCAGGGTGAAACTCTGGGTGTGGACGGCGCTCGTCTTCGGTGTGTTGACATTGGGGCCGCTGCTTCAGATCAACGGGCGGTATCGTTTTGATCTCGACGGCCTGGAGACGACCGTGCCCCTGCCCTTCCTTTTGCTGCACTTCATCCCGATCGTCAAGGCCAACCGGGCGCCCAACCGTAACAGCGTCCTGCTCATGTTGGGGCTTGCCGTGCTGGTCGGCTACGGCCTCTACTGGCTGCTCGACCAGGCGCGCAGACGTCGCCTGACCATGAACAGCGCCTGGCTGCGACCGACGGTGGCCACAGCGCTGACCGCCGCCATCCTGTTCGAGCATCTGGCGCTGCCCCTTCCGCTCACCGACGCGCGCATCCCCGCCGTCTACGAGACAATCGCCGCCGAGCCGGGCGAGTTCAGCATCCTCCAGCTTCCTCTCGGCTGGCGCAACAGCTTCGGCGTCTTCGGCCCCGAAAATACGCTGCTGCAATACTACCAATCCGCCCACGGCAAACCGATGCTGGGTGGCAACATCAGCCGCGCGCCCGCGTTCAAAATGCAATACTTTGAGCGCATCCCCTACTTCAAAGCGTTGACCGACGTCCAATTTGGCCGACCGGTCCCTCCGGAAACGCTGGAGGCGGCGATCGGGCAGGCGGAAGACCTCATGTATCTCTATGATACGCGCTATGTGTTGCTCTTTCCACCCATCCCCGACCGGCCGCCCTACTCCGACACGTGGCAGGACGCCTGGGATTTCGTCAAGCGCACGTTGCCGTTGGAGCCAGCGCCCTTCTGGGCGGAAGATGGCATTGAAGCCTATCGGGTGATCCAGCCGGCGGGCGGCGATCAGTTCTATCTGAACCTGGGTGAGCCGGGCACTTTCGCCTATCGCGGGGAAGGCTGGGACGAGGCGGAAGTGGACGCTCCATACGGCGCAAGCGCGGTTTGGGCGACAGGGCGCAGCAGCCGCCTCTTCATGCCTCTGCGGCGGGTGAATGCGGACGCCGTCTATCGCATTCAGGTGACCGCCCATCCCTTCGCCTATCCCAACAGTCCGCCGCAACAGGTTGCGCTCACGATCAACGGCCATCGCCTCGACGCGCAGCCGCTGCCCGACGGCTGGCATACGCTTGCATGGGCGGCGTCGGGCGCACTGCTGAAAAATGGACTGAACCGCCTGGAGCTGACATGGGGATACGCCGCGGTCCCGCGCCAGGTTATCCCCGGAGAGCGCATGATCGGCGCCACCGGCGTGGAGCTCCCCATCGACGCCGACCTCAAGGCGTTCGCCGAAGGCGGCTTCATTGCGCTCTTCGATGAGGAGGGCCGCCAGATCGACGGCTCCGCCGGCCGCCGCGGGATCAACATCACGGTGCTCGACCGTCGCACCGGCCGCGTGCTCGACAAGGTCGGCTTCGACACCACAGCTTCGGAAGCAGAAAACGAGCGGCTGATCGCCTTCGTAGAGCAAATTCCGGTCGGAGCGCCGACGCTGGTCGTCACTTATGGCGAAGCGACGAACCACCTGAGCGAAGAGGCCCTGAAGGCCTTGGAGAGCGTCGGCGCTGCATTGACGCTTACAGAGGTGCGCGGCCGGCATTTCGCCGTTGTTGGCGTGAAGGGGGCGGCTCCAGGTTCGGCCGCTCAGGCGATCGACGCCGACGAAGCGTTCCTGCGCGTGAGCCTTAACCGAGACCGACGGCCGCTGGCTGCTGCGGTCGATTCCGTACAGATCAGCAGATGAAGCGCAAGATGATCGGTGAGTTAACCGGCGCCGCGGCGGGCGTGATACGTCGCCATGATGCGATCCCAGGGGAGCGCTTGCGTGCGCAGGCGCACGATGGTGTACATGGCTTTGAAGATTTCGCGCCGGTTGATCTTGCTGGAGCCTTGGGTGCGGTTGACGAAGGTGATCGGGGTCTCGCCCACGCGAAAGCCGGCGCGCTCGACGATAAAGGCCATCTCGATCAGAAAGCTATAGCCGCTGCTGAAGATGGCGTCAAGGTCGAGCGCTTCCAGCACGCGGCGGCGATAACAGCGAAAGCCGGCGGTGCAGTCGCGTGCGCTCACGCCGAGCACCGTGTGCGCCAGCGCGTTGGCGGCGAAGCTGATCACTTTGCGCAAAACGGGCCAGCCGACGACGGCGCCGCCGGGCACGTAGCGGCTGCCGATCACAAGATCGTGGCCATCGGCGGCCATGTCGAGGAGATTGGGCAGGCTCTCCGGGCTGTGGCTGAAGTCGGCGTCCATCGTGCAGATGTACTCGTAGCCCTGCTCCAGGCCATAGCGAAAGCCCGCTCTGTAGGCGGTGCCCAACCCCAGCTTGCCGGAACGGTGCAGCACGCGCACGCCGGGATCGTCGGCGGCGAGCGCATCGGCGATGGCGCCGGTGCCGTCAGGCGAGGCGTCGTCGATCACCAATACGTGGACGTCGCCGGGCAGGCCGCGCAGACGTCCGACCAGTTGCGCCAGGTTCTCACGTTCGTTGTAGGTGGGCACAATCACCAGCGCCCGGCCATGCCATGAATCGTCCATCATAGACTGTTGGTAAGCATTCAAAACCAGAACATTATCGGTCAGGGAATGAACACGGTCAAATCCGGCTTGCTTGCACAGCTTCAGCCCATCTCCTCTGCGGACCGGCGCGTCGCCGTCGTGATCGGCGCGCTGGTCGTCGGCCTGCTGGCGCGCGCAACCCCGCTCGACCTGCTGCCCGGGGATGCCGGCGAGTTTCAGTTCGCGGCGTGGAACTTCGGGCTGGCGCACGCCACCGGCTATCCGCTCTACCTGATCATCGGCGGCCTCTGGCAACATCTCTGGGCCTGGTTTGGCGTCTCGCCGGCGGCGTCGCTCAACGTTCTCAGCGCCGTCTTTGCAGCGGCTGCGGCGGGCGCGCTTTACCTGCTGCTCGTGCAGTGGCTGCCCGCTGCGCCGACGACGCGACGCCTGTCCGCAGCGCTGGCCGTCGCTTTTTTCGTCGCCAACCCAACGGTGCGCAGCCAGGCGATCCAGGCCGAGGTCTACACGCTGCACGTCTTGCTGTTGATCGGCATCCTGTGGGCGGCCGGGCGCATCCTGCTCGTCGAGGCGCTGAGCGATGAGGATTTTGCACGGCGTTTCGCTCTGCTGGCCTTTTGCTTCGGACTGGGGCTGACCCATCACGCCACCACCGCGCTGCTGGGGCCTGCGCTGCTGCTCGCCCTGTTTGCGTGGCGCAGAGACTGGTTTCGCAGCCTTCGCGCCTGGCTGTGGGCGATTCCCGCCGGCCTGGCGCCGCTGCTTCTCTATTTGTACATCCCACTGCGCAGCGGGCCGCACGCCTCGCCCTGGTATCATCAGCGGCTGGGCGACGGCGTCCTCACCCTCTTCGACAACACGCCCGCCGCTTTTTTCGATTTTATCACCGGCCGCTCGATCTCCGTCGGTTTTCACGACCTCGGCGCCGCCCTGGCCGCTGCGCCGACGGCCCTGGTGCTCTGGCTGCGCCATTTTGAATGGACCGGTCTGCTGTTGATTGCGCTTGGGCTGTTTGTGTTGGTGCGCCTGCGCGCCTGGCCGCTGCTGACGCTGACCTTGAGCTATTTTGTCTTGCAGCAGGGTTTCAATTTGTTCTACGCCATCGGCGACATCTTCGTCTATTACATCCCACTCTATCTTATCGCCAGCATCTGGATTGCGTTCGCCGGCCTCGGCATTGGAGCCGGCTTTCGCTTCGCCGAGCGGACGCCAACGAACGTTCAGCCTCCGGCGTGGAGCGTTGGCCTGCTGCTTGTCCTGTTCATTTTGCCGCTTCAGCTGTGGATCGCTTATGCACCCCTTTTCGACTCGCTCAAGTCTGAAAGTGTGGCCGCACGCGCCCAGTGGGAGGCGATCCTGGGGGCCGATCCACCCGCCGACGCTATCCTGATCAGCAACGACCGCAACGAGATGGTTCCGCTCTTTTACCTGCAAGTGGTCGAGGGCCGTGGCAAAGGACACACGGGCCTTTTCCCGTTGATTGCGCCCGGCGCGCGCTTTCAGGACATCGGCGCCACCGTGCAGACGGCGCTCGACGAGGGCGGGGCGCAGCCGGTGTATCTGATCAAGGCGATGCCGGGGCTGGAAGCGCGCTTTGCGCTGGAGCCGCGCACGCCGCCGCTGGTGGAAGTGATGGGTTCCCACGCTGTAGAGGCCCCGGCCGTGCGCCTGGATGCGCCCTATGGACCGCTTTTGCTGCTCGGCTACACATGGACGCCCACACCGGAAGGCGTTGAGGTGACGCTGATGTGGCGGGTGAAGACGCCTTTGGCGGATACCTACACGACCACCGTGCAGCTTTTCGACGCCGAAGGCGAAAAAGTCGGCCAAAGCGACCGTCCGCCAGGGGGCGTTTACTATCCGACGTCTCTGTGGAAAACGGACGAGACGCTGGTGGAGCGGCATGAGCTCTTCTTACAGACCGACGCAGAACCAAGGCGTATGCTGGTGGGCATGTATCGCAGCGCAGACGGCGAGCTGCTGGCGGCGCCGTTGGAATTCCTCCTCCCTGAAAGCGAGTAACGCAAGATGACGAGCAGTGAATTCACCGTCGTTCAACCCTGGCGCTCCAATCGCAAGAGCGCAGGCTGGTGGATCTTTTCCCATGTGCGACGCAATTGGCCGATCATCGCCGTCATTCTCGCCGGCGCCATCGGCAACGCAGCGCTGGCGGCGGCCATTCCCATCTTCACTGGTCAGGCGTTTGACGCCGTCACCGGCGGGGCGACGGATCTGCGCGCTTTGGCGATCGCCTGCCTCCTGTTGGTGCTCAGCCAGCTTGTGCGGTCGGGCCTGCAGCTGGCGCGCAACTTCGGCAGCGAAGTGCTCGGACAGCGGCTGGAGCGCGACGCGCGCCGAGAGCTGTACGGCGAGCTGTTGGGCAAGAGCATGGGTTTTCACGACATGCACGCCACCGGCGACGTGATGGCGCGCGCCACCAACGACGTGCGCGAGCTGGCGCTGATGATGGCGCCGGGCCTCAACCTGGTGATCGGCTCGGCGATCTTTCTGGTGATGCCCATCGTCGTCGCCCCGCGCTATCACCCGACGTTGGTCATCGTGCCTGTGCTCTTCGCCATCGGCTACCTGTTGGCGATGTGGCATTACCTGCGCAGTTTGCAGCCGGTCACCGCCGCCGTGCGCCGCGCCTTCGGCCAGATGAACGCACGGCTGACCGAGGCGATCGAAGGCATCGAGACGGTCAAAGGCGCAGCGCAAGAGGAGCGCGAAGTCGCCCTCTTCGAGCGCAACGCCGCCCGCGTGCGCGACGCCGTCGTAGCGCAGGCGCGCGTCGAGGCGCGCTTTCTGCCGTTGCTGCTGCTGGCCGTGGCGACCGGCGTCGCCTTCGGTCAGGCGCTCTACCTCTACTATCAGGGCGTCATCACCGTGGGCGCGGTGGCGGCCTACGTCGGGTTGATTTCACTCTTCGACTTTCCGGTCTTCACCTCGCTCTTTGCCTATTCGCAGGTGGCCTCCGGCCTTTCCAGCGCGCGACGCATCCTGGAGCTGATCCGCGAGCAGGCGGTCGTCGACCAGAACGTCGGCGGGTATGCGGGGCCGATGCGCGGAGCGGTCGCCTTCGAGCGCGTGACCTTCCACTATCCCTATGGCGACGGCGACGCGGCGCAGAACGCCCTGGAGGATGTCTCCTTCTCCATCGAGGCCGGACAGACGCTGGCGCTGGTGGGGCAGACGGGCGCCGGCAAAAGCACCGTCGCCAAGTTGATCAACCGCATCTACGACGTCGACGCCGGCTGCATCGCCATCGACGGCGTCGACGTGCGCAACTGGAACCTGGAGGCGCTGCGGCGTCAGATTTCCATCATCGAGCAAGATATTTTTCTGTTTAGCAGATCGATTGCGGAAAACATTGCTTTTGGCAAACCCGACGCCACGCAGGAGGAGATCGAAGAAGCGGCGCGCGCGGCGCAGGCGCACGATTTCATCATGAGCTTTCCGGAGGGCTACGCCACCGTCGTCGGCGAGCGCGGCATGATGCTCTCCGGCGGTCAGCGGCAGCGCATCGCCCTGGCGCGCGCCTTTCTGACCAATCCCGCCATCTTGATCCTGGACGATTCCACCAGCGCCATCGACAGCGCCACCGAGGACCAGATTCAGCGCGCCATCGAGCGCGCCAGCCAGGGACGCACGACCATCCTCATCACGCATCGTCTTTCGCAAATTCGCTGGGCGGACAAGATCGTCGTGCTGCGCAAGGGCCGCGTCGTTGCGCAAGGGACGCACGCAGAGCTGCTCGAACGTTCGCAAGCCTATCGGGACATCTTTGCGCGGCTGTAACAGCTGTAACATTTGTGCGGCCGCACCACCGATTCTACAAGATCGGCCCGTTGGGGGGGCGGTGCGCCAAGTCGATCTGCTGGCGCAGCTCGGTGCGCGCCGCCAGCAAATTTTCGCGCGCCTTGAAGAAGGCCGCCTCGGTGAACTCCATGGCGCCGCTCTCCAGAATTTCGAGCAACGCATCGACCACGCGCAACACCTTGCCCTCCAGCAGCTCGATGGTGGTCCCGTAGACGGATTCCGGGATGAAGAAGACGGCGACGATGCTCAACAGCCAGCTTCCCATCATGACCGTCGCCAGCTGTTGACTGACCCTGCCCGGCAGCGACAGGGCGAGGAAAAACCAGAGGATCATCATGAGCGCAACGACCTGCCAGCGGGCGATAGGCCGTGCAGCGGAGAGCGTCGCCAGCCGGGGCTGTAAGCGGTCGTAGCGTTTCAGGTGCGCCAGCCACGCGTTGAAGCGATGGCACTGTTGAAGGTTGACGCGATGTTGATCGTAGTTGGCCAGCTCGGTGGCATAGGCGCGACACTCTTCGGCCAGCTCATAGAAGGCCCTGCGGTCCAGCGTCAGGGTGGGAGGGGGCGTTGAACGGTGGAGGACGTTCGGAAAACGGTTCACCCGGGGCGACTGATGAACAAAGCGGCGATGCACAACACGGTCGTCCAGAAGACGGCCTTCAACGCAGCGCTGCGCAGGCGCACAGCCTCTTCCGGCGCCGTGAGATTGCGGCTCACTTCGGAAAAGACGCCCATCGCCAGCGGCAAGGTGGCCAGCCCGACGAGATACCAAAGCGGCAACGGCGTGAGCACGGTGACGGCGAGAATGCTGGCGTAGGCGAGCATCGTGACGACCACGTTCAGGTCGAGAGCGCGCGCCGGGCCCAAGATCACGGCGAGGGTGCGCTTGCCGATCAGCCAGTCGCGGCGCAGCGTCGTCAGATTTTGGCTAAGGACGACCAGAAGGACGAGCAGGGAGATGGGCAGGCCGCCGAGCACAGGCAACCAGCTCAGCGCCCGCGTCTGCGCATAATAGGCGCTCACGAGCGACAGGAGTCCAAAGGCGGTGAACACCCCCAGCTCGCCCATTCCATAGCCCCGGTAGGCGTAACGGACGGGCGAAATCACGGCGCCGAGCTGCAGCAGAAAAGCCAGGGCGCCGAAGAAGAGCACAGGCCAACCGGCGAACAGCGCCAGCCAGAGGCCGCACAGGGCGCTTGCGGTGTACAGCAGGGCGCCCATGTTGAGCAGCAAGGTGGGCGGCAGAATGCCGTTCTGCTGGAGCATGAAGGCGCTATTGGGAAGGTCGGTGGCCGGCCGCGCCTCGCTGCGCAAGCTTTGCTGAAAATCTTGATAGGCGCTCAGCATTTGAAAAGCGAACGCCGAGAGAAGCACGCTGACGATGGCGAAGAGAAAGTTGGGCCACACCAGCGCCCCCTGCCACCAGCCTCCGATGACAGCCGCCATGACGGAGGGCAAAACGAGCGCCATCGTCATGTCCGGACGCAACGCCGACAGCACAGCAATGATCGACGTTTCGGCCATGCGTCGCTCGCCTTCCAGTTGGAGGCGTCTCAGCAATGAAGAGGATTCACTTGCCTGGCCACCTGAGTAATGCGTCATGATCGAAGTCGCTCATCTGCTCAGACCGATTTCTGCTGGACGCCGTATGGATTTGAAATCGAACGGCAGGGAGAAATCTCTGGCGACTGTTCAGCCCCGGACGCTTACGCGTTTACGCAAACACCACCGGCAAAATTGAGGACTGAATGATTAGATTACTCGCTTGCTATCGTAACATCTTGCGCAAGGAAGGTCAAGATGGTTTTTCACCATTTTCACTCTTTTTGCTCGGGCCGCTCGGGTCGGCCCAGTTCGAGATTCTGCCGTAACAGCTCCAGACCGTTTTCCACCTGTCGGCTGATCACATGCAGCTTTTCGGCCAGTTCTTCGAGCACGCTGGCGGCGTAGCGATCCGCTTCGTCGCGACGTCGCTGCGCCGCCAATTGGGAGTCGAGGACGATGCGCTCCGCTTCTCGCTTTGCGGCGGCGACCAGGGCGTCGTGGCTGAGGAGCTCCTGCGCCCGGCGTTTCGCCTGCTCGACGATGGCGGCGGCCTCCGCCTCGGCGGCTTCCAGGATGCGCTCGCGCTCCTGCAACATGCGCTCGCTTTCGATGATCGAGGCCGGCACATTGACGCGCAGACGCTCGATCATCTCCCTGGCGGCGTTGGCGTCCACCATACGCAGCGAGGACATCGGCACGCGTCGGCTGTTTTCGATCAGCGCTTCTAGTTGATCGATGATCTGCAAGATAGCGATGGGACACCTCCTGCAAGCGTTGCGAAGCGCCAAACCGGCGAAACTTCAAGGGCTAACCGATCGGACTGTGCTCAATCGCGATGGACGAGCTTCTCTTCACGACGAAGATAGATTTTAGGAGCGCCGCTGCGCAGCGGGCGATCGAACTTGCGGCTCAGGGCCTCCACGACGTGAGGGGGCGCCCATGCGCTGCATTCTCCGCCCAGATTGGCGACTTCTTTGAGAATGGTGGCGCTCAGATAGGCGTACTCACTGCTGCAGAACAGGCAACAAAGCTCAATCTCCGGCGCCAGTCCGGCGTTCGCCCAGCCGATCTGCTGTTCATATTCAAAGTCGGCCACATTGCGCAGGCCGCGCACGATGACGTCCGCCTTGTGCTGGCGCGCACACTCCACCGTCAGGCCGGAGTAGGAAACAACGCGCAGATTGGGGAGGTGGTCCAGCGCCTGTTGCGCCAATTCCACGCGCTCCTGGGTGCTGAACAGGAGTTTTTTGGGCGGCGCCTCGTAAATCGCCAACACCACCTCGTCAAAGAGCACGCTGGCGCGTACGGCAATATCGATGTGGCCGTTATGGATGGGATCGAACGTTCCTGGATAGAGTGCGCGCACCATAGCGATCGCCTTTTCTTTGTTGCGTTACGCTTCAGGCAAAAACTGGAGAAACACCTGATTGCCGAACAGCACGCCGCGTCTGCTCAGACGAATGCGCTCGGCGTCCAGCGTCAGCAGACCGGCTGCGCTCAACCGCCTCAGTTCATGCTCGAACACCTGAGCCGGAGAGCGCCCATGGAGCGCCGCAAACCGATCCAGGCGTACTCCTTCGCGCACCAACCGCAAACCCAGCATCATGCTTTCTCCCATGGCTAGAGGGGGTGAAATGTCCTCGACGAATTCTGCGAGCGGTTCGCCTTCACATGTGCGTCGAACATAGGTGCGAACCGGTCGCACGTTGCCCCAGCGCTGTTCGATGTATGAGCCATTTCCCGGCATCCGTAGATGGCTATGGGCGCCCGGCCCCACGCCGAGGTAGTCCTCGTTGCGCCAGTAAAGCAAATTATGCCGACAGGCGAAGTGGGGCGTCTCGCTTTCCGAGTCCGTCGAACTTGCACGTCGAGCCCAGTTGGAAATTTCATAATGCAGATAGCCGGCTTGCGCCAATCGCTCCATCGCCATCTCATAAAATGCGGCGGAAAGGTCTTCATCAGGAGCAGCGATCTTGCCGCTGTTCACCCAATGAAAGAATGGCGTATCCGGTTCGACAATCAAACTGTACAGGCTCAAGTGCTCGGGTTGAAGCGCGAGCGCCTCCTCCAGGGTCTGAGCCCAGGCTTCCGCGCTCTGCTGAGGAAGCCCGAAGATAAAATCCAGGTTGATGTTGTCGAAGCCCGCCCGTCTGGCCATGTCATACGCCACGCGTGCGTCTTCGGCCGAATGAATGCGTCCGAGCAGGCGAAGCTCCTCCGCCTGGAAGCTCTGCACTCCCATGCTCAGACGATTCACACCCAAGGCGCGCAGGGCGGCGAATTTTTCCCGATCCACAGCGCCGGGATTGGCCTCGCACGTGATTTCGACGTCCTCACCGACGTGGAACGTGCGATGCACTGCAACAAACAACTGCTCGAGCTGTCTCGGCGACAGCACGGTGGGCGTCCCGCCGCCGACAAAGACGGTCGAAATAGTGCGCCCCGCCAGCGGATCGGCCCAGCGAGCCATCTCGGCGATCAGCGCCTCGACCGTGGCCTGATAGAGCGCCTCCAACCCCGCATAGGTGTTGAAGTCGCAGTAAGGGCACTTTCGTTCACAAAATGGGATGTGGATGTACAACCCCAGGCGGGGCAAGTCGTTCATCGATTTTCCAGACGGAATCCGTGCCCGCGCACGGTAAGGATATAACGAAACTCATTGTCACACTCTTCGATGCGCTCGCGCAAGCGACGCACCAGGGCGTCGATCGCCTGCTCGCTCACCCCTTCACTGGCGGCCTCTGGCCAGACCGCTTCGATGATCTGTTCTCGGGTGATCACGCTGCCGCCGGCGTTCCAAAGCGCTTCCAGCAGCCGGTATTGGTGGAGGCTGAGCGGCGGATCGATCAGGATACCGTTCACCCAGACCTGGCGCGTTTCTTTGTCGATGCGCAGGCCTTGCTTCTCGCTGTCGATCGAAAGCGGCGTCGTTGCGCCGGCGTCGACGAAGGCCAGCTTGAAACGCAAGGCGATCTGTATCTCGTCGCCGTCTTGTAAAGGCTGCGGCGCGTTGGGCAGCACCGCCTGGCCGTTCACATGCGTGCCGTTCTTGCTGCCCAGGTCTTCCACGTAGTAGCGATCCTGGCTCCAGAACACGCGTGCATGGCGTCGGCTCACCTGTCGATCGGGCAGATGGATGTCGCATGCTTCATCGCGACCGATGGTGAGCGGATGCTTGCGATCCAGCGGCCAGCGGCGACCGGCTTCAAGGCCGCGTTGCAAGACAAGCATGGCGTTCTCTTTCGGCCCGCCCTCGTGGACAGACTCGACGCCATTGGTGGATTCGTGGTTCCCTTCAGATGACATTGGCTCTCTCTCCAAGACTGGATGGTCCGTCAGGCGAATGTTCGCGCACGCGCCGTCGAAAACGCACTTAAACGAATTGACAGCGCCTGCTGGGGCGCGCATAATGGAGAACATTGATGAATTTACTCATGGATTTCCCAACGCTCTCCTTCGATGCATCCGTTTGCTCGCCGTTGCATCCTGACTTCCGGATGTGCGTATTATACCAGAGTTGCGAAACGTAAAAAATGATTCAGCCTATTTCTCCTGATACAGATTCGATCGTTGACTAGCATGCACCATATACTGGAAACCGGCAAGGTTCTACGAGGAAGATACGAGATCCAAGAGTTGGTTGGGCAAGGGGGCATGGGCGCCGTCTATCGCGCGGCGGACCTTCGGCTGTCGGGTCGCGTCTGCGCAGTCAAAGAAGTGTTGCCTGCCCTCACCGAAAGCTCCGCCACCAAGGAAGAACTGGAGCAAATTGCAGAGCAATTCCGGACAGAGGCCAGCATCCTGGCCCGGCTCGATCATCCCAATCTTCCCAAAGTTTCGGACTATTTTTCGATCGGCGGTCGAGAATACCTGGTCATGGATTTTGTGGAGGGCAAAGACCTCCAGGAAATCCTTCAAGAGGCGCAGCGCCGCGGGGAGCGACTGTCGGAAGCGCAGGTGCTCACCTACGCCTCCCAACTGCTCGACGCCTTGGAATACATGCACAGCCAGAACCCGCCGGTGGTTCACCGCGACATCAAACCCAGCAACATTAAGGTGACTCCGCGCGGAACGGTGAAGCTGGTTGACTTCGGCCTCGTCAAAATCCTTCGCACCGACGACAGCCGCACCGTCACCGTCGTGCAGGGACGCGGCACGGTGGCCTATACACCCCTGGAGCAATACGGCGGCGACGCCGGCTTCACCGACTGTCGCAGCGACATCTATTCGCTGGCGGCCACGTTGTACCATCTGCTCTGTGGGCAGCCGCCGGCCGACGCCAAGGAGCGTTTTCTGCGCCCTGGCTTGCTGACGCCCATCCGCCAGTTGAATCCCGACGTCTCCCCGCGCGTCGAACGCGCCATCTTTCGCGCCCTCTCCATGCATCCGAGCGAGCGCCCGAGTTCGGCTCGCGAGTTTCGCGAAATGCTGTTTGGGTCTGACCTGCGCACCTATCCTTCGACGCCGTCCACGCTGTTGACGCCGCTGACGCCGTTGGACCCTCCTTCACGCAGTTGGGGGGCGGTTTTTAAAGAGAATAGCCTGCTGATCGCGGTCGCCGCCGTTTTGCTTCTGATTGCGTTCGCGATCAGCGTCATCTAAGAGGAGAAGCGGCGGTGCGTCGAACCGGAAAAGCGACGGTTCGACGCCTGTGAATCTAGGGTTCAGAAGGGAAAGAAGGAAAAGTGCGCCGTCGCTCGGTCAGAGGCGGCTCTGGCTCGGAGAGAGAGGGATGCAAAGCCTCCTGCAACGCAGCTCCCTCCCGTTCTTCTCGCTGTTCGCTATGATGCAGCCCCCAGAATAGCAGCCCCAACGGAATGCAGATCAGCGCTCCGGTGGCGACGCCCCAGACCAGCAAGGCTGCGACGCCGATCAGTTGCGCCTGAAGCTGTCCCGGAAAATCGGGCTGAAACCCGTTCGCCACAAACAGCCCGGAGACGCCCTGGCCTGCAATTCCCAGGTAGGCGTCGACGCCGGTCGCCTGCCAACCCACGCCGCTGACGCCATCGGCGAAGACGCCGGCGAGCAAGAGCCCCACGAGCGCCGGAGCTCCCGCTGTCGCCACCAACCCGGTGGCGTCATCCAGGCGCGCCAGATGGTCGATGGCGTACGTCAAGAACGGTGTGGTGGCGCCCGCCAGAAAGCCGATCATCAAAGCAGGCGTCGGCTGCATAAAGGGCGCCGCTGCAAGCCCGGCCACTGCACCCGCAACCAGACCACGCGCCGCTAACGTGGGATGGCTGTCTCCAGCCACAAACCAGGTGTACAACAGTGGGACGATAGCGCCGGCGGTCATCGACAACAAAATGTTGACGCTGCCGCGCATCATTCCAACCTCGCCGATTGCTTCGACGTGCAGTGGATTCGACCAGAGCCAACCCACTGCGCCGGCCAATACAAAAAGGCTGCCCACCACGGTCAGCAAAGGTCGATAGTCCGGAGGCAGCTGCGACCCATCCTGACGCTCTCGTCGGGGAACCCAGACCATCAGCGCAACGAGGCCGAACGTTGCGGCCAGCAGGTGAACGACGCCTGCGCCGCCGACGTCGACGAAGCCATGCCCCAACGTCAAATTTTGTCCAAGCGCCGCCAACCAACCGCCGCCGTGCACCCAATTGCCCGCCAGCGGATAGACGAAGCCGCCGATCGAAAGCGCAATGAACATCGTCGCCAAGGCCGGCGCTCGACCTCGCAGCGCCATCACCGGCGCCAAGGCGACTGTAAACACCCAGGGAATCTGAGACAAAAAGAGCGCGTACATCAGCGAAGTCACCTCGCGACCGGCCAGGAACCAGCCGCTGAGACCGGCGACGCCCCATCCGACGCCCCAGTTCGGCGGCAGCGGCGTCCACTCCCAGACCAGCATGCGTAGCTCTGGACGCATGTACAGCAGACCGACGCCGCCGAAGTGCAATGCAAATCCCACCGCCCAGTAAGCGATCGCCGCCAGCCCCATGGCGGCCACCGCGCTCAGGGCTGCGCCCCACGCCCGCTCGCGATCCAGCCCGGCCACGCCGATCAGGACAAAGCCGACCGGCATCAGTATGGAAAGCGCCGAGGCCAGCAGCGACCAGGTGAGCAGGGACAAGGGTGCAGGCGCAGATGCGATCTCGCCCTGCGCCTGCACCGCCGTCGGCGCCATCGCAACGGCGAGTAGAGCCAGGATGGAGGCGGACATCAGCGACGCCCTGCGCCGGGGGGGGGTTCGATAGGCCAGTTGAAGTTTCATGATGGAACCATACAAAGCCCTTACGGCATCCTGTGAACCAGAATAATGCGCGCCAATCATACCAAAGGCGAGCATTTCCTCAAAGCGCGGCGGGAATATGGTAGACTGTACAGGATGGCTACTTCATCCACGCATCGCAACGGCGGGCGCCGAAGACTCCCGCACGCCTTGAACAGCGAGGAGCGTCTCGCCGTCCCAAGGCTCTTCCTGGAAAGAGCGACCCCGTGGCTTGTCTTTTTGGCATTTGGGCTGCTGTACAGCGTCACAGCGGCGCCTTCGATCGTTGCTCTGTTCGACGACACGTTGGAATTTCAGCTCGTACTGCCCACCTTTGGCATCGCCCATCCCACCGGCTACCCTCTGTATACGCTGCTCGGCGGGCTGTGGGTTCACCTGGTCCCTATGGGAAACTGGGCGTGGCGCACGAATCTGCTGAGCGCCCTCTTCGCTGCGGCGACGGTGGCTGCGCTGTTCGTCTGCGCACGGCGCATCACGGCGACCGCCCCCGACGGACGCCAGGACAACTGGGCCGGACTGGCCGCCGTCCTCGCCTTTGGGCTAGGTCCGGTCTGGTGGGAGCAGGCGACGGTGGCGGAGGTGTACGCGCTGCACAACCTCTTCGTGATCGCTATCCTCGCGTTGGCGCTTCAACCCTTGCCCCCAGATCGCAAGGCTCTCGAGCGGCGCGTCGCGCTGTTGGCGGCGCTCATCGGCTTCGGGCTGGCGCATCACCGCACCGTCGTGTTTGTCCTGCCGGGATTGTTGGTGTATTTCCTCTGGACAAGGCCAGAAGCGCTGCGGCCGCAGCGTATCTGGCTTATATGGCTGGCGGCGCTTTCGGCGCCGTTGCTGCTTTATCTCTATATTCCTCTGCGTGCGGCCCAGGGCGTAAGCGATCTCAACGGCAGCTATGTCAACACCTGGGCCGGCTTTTGGGACCACGTGCTGGCGCGACGGTATGCGAGCTTTTTCGAGATGAACGAGCTGAGCCGCGTCTACGACGCCTCTGGGTGGTTTATGCTCTGGGTGCGCCAGACGGGCTGGCTCGGCGTCCTCCTGAGCTTGCTGGGCCTGTTCACCCTGCGCAATCCCAAACAGCGACCGGCCTGGGCGTTGATTTTGTCTGTGCTGGCGGTCAATCTGTTGTTCGCGCTCAATTACCGCGTCGGCGATCCGGAGGTCTTCTGGCTGCCGGTCTTTTTGTGCGCCGCTCTCTTCGCAGGCGGCGGGCTGGCCTGGATGCGACGCTCCTTGCCGACGCCCTGGTCAGCCTGGATCGCTCCCATCGTCATCGTCTTGTTGACGGTGGGCTTCGGACGGGGCGCGGCGGTGAATCGCGCTCACGACTGGGCTGCACATGACTACGCCGTTGATATGGCGAAAGTCGCCTTTCCACCTGGCAGCCGCGTGATCGGCCTGGAAGGCGAGATGACGGCGCTGCGCTACATGCAAGAGGCGGAAGGGCTTGGGCGGGCGGCGACCCCGATCGTCGCCAATCCGCCTGCAGCGCGCCGCGCAGCACTGGAGAAGGAGATGGCAAACGGCGCGCCGGTCTATCTAACGCGCGAGCTTGAAGGCGTCGCCGAGCAGTACAGCTTCACCGGCGAAGGGCCGCTCGTGCGCGTGTGGCCGCGCGGCGAGGTGGAGGAATACTCGCCCTCGACGCCTATCTCTCTTTTGTTGCTGGATGGAGCGTTGCAGATCGAAGGCTACGACTTTCAACGGCTGGAATGGGCGGGCGGACCGATGCTGCGCGTCACCCTGTACTGGCGTCCCCTGGCGCCGGTGGAACGCGATCTCAAGGTCTCCTTGCGCATCGTGGACGCCGCCGGAACGCCGCTGGTCGGCAAAGATGGGGCGCCGGCGGTCGTCGACGCCTATCCTCTCCGTCAGGTTGCAGGCGCGCGCACCTGGCCGTCAGGCGTGCAGGTGCGCGATGTCCACGAGGTTCCCCTGCCTGCGCAGCTGTCGGAGGCGCAGGCGCTGATCATTCTCTATGACGCAGAAACGCTCGAGGAAGTGGGCAGAATTCAATTTTCGCTCTCTCACCTTTGATCAGAGCGCATCTTGGATCAGAGATTGACAGAAAACAAAACGGATCGCTTTTGGGGATGAAAGCGCATCGATGGTACACTGTGTGTTTGCGATTGCATTTTTCGCAAGTGAAAAACGAGCATGGGGAGAGGCCGCAACCTGAGACCATACCATGGAGTCGCAACGCTCCATTTCAATCATAATTCTCAATCAAAATTCTTTTTCTAGATCTGAATAGGAGGAAAGCGTGCTGCAGCGCCAAACTCAAACAGCAGCTTTCTGGCGCGACCAGTTCGAGGTCACCGCCGAAGACGTGGAATTTTTATACCAAACGCTGTTAGACAACCAAAAGCCGATGCCGTTGAAAGCGCTGGCGATTGCTTTGATCCAGGAATATCTTCGCCGCGAGAACGCCAGAATTGAGCAAGAGCTGCGAAAAGGAGCGATCTACCTTCCCAAGAACCGATATGAAATCGGGCAGAAGTTGGTCTTTCCGGCGCTGGAATTCGCCGTCGGCGAGGTCATCGACGTGCGCCCTGGACATAACCCAGAGCACGGCGAGTTTGAAGTGATCAAAGTGAAATTCGAGAACGGGCAAAAGGTGCGCGAATTCGCCGCAGCGCTGCAGACGCCCCATCGCCTCAACCTGGAGAACGGCGAACGCCTGCTGCATGACGAGGCTCTGCTCTCGGCAGAAGAGATCTATCAGCTGTATAAAGCAGAAATCGAAGAAAGCCTGCTTTATGCGCTGGAAGAAGGAGAGCGCAGCGCCGAGTTTGTCCAGGTGGATGGCGAGTGGTTGTTGGCGGACATGCTGGCCGAGGTGCACATCGGTCACCTGAACATCGCCGAAGCGCTGATCGAGATGCAGGGCAAACCGCTCTCGACCGAACAACTGCTCACCGAGGTCGAGTTGGATGACAACGTCAGCCTGGACATGCGCATCACCAGCTTGAACCATGCGCTGAGCAAAGATGACCGCTTTGTGCGGCTGCAGTCGAGCCAGGGGCCTCTCTGGTTCTTGCGCCGCCTCCTGCCCCCAGAAGTGCAGGCGATTCCTTTGCTGTTGCGCTACCGTCCGGTCCCCTACAATCGGTCGGTGCTCAGCGTGGAGATGCTGCAACTGGAGTGGGAGCTGGACGACGAATGGGGAGAGAGCAGCCTCAGCACCGAGCTGCCTTCGATCGTGCCTTCCACCAGCCTGACGTTGCTCTATCCGCATCGACGCTATGGCGTCTTGCCTTTGAGCAGCCGCACCCGCAGCTTCTTCCCGCAGCAAAAAAGCGGCATTTCGCCCGTCACCCTGGTGGACGGACGTTGGGGGGTGCGCTATGAAGGTTGGGTGGTGCACGAAGGCCGCTATGTGGCGGGGCTGTCCAAATGGATGGAGGAGCACCAGATTCCGGTCGGCGCTTTTATCACCATCGAACGGTCCGCTTCCTCAGACGAAGTGATCGTCGATTTCCGCACGCGACGTCCCAAGCGCGAGTGGGCGCGCGTGGCCCAGGCCGATCTCGAACACAACGCCTTGCTCTTTGAGATGAATAAGGTGATGGTGGCCTGCGAATATGACGAAACGATGATCGTTGCGGCGCAAGACGTCGAGGCCCTCGACCAATTGGCGCAGCAGATCCAACAACAGGGGATTGACGTCGCGCAGGTCGTCGCCCAGGTGACGCCGGAGCTGATCAAGCTCAATCCGCAGGGAACCGTGCACGCCAAGAGCGTTTACAGCGCCGTCAATATGGTGCTGCGCACCCCGCCCGGCCCTGTGTTCTTCGCCCTGTTAAGCAACCGCCGTTTCCGCGACGTGGGCAACGGCCTGTTCGCCCTGAGCTAGGAGGATTGAAAGATGACTTCCAGCGCATTGGCTGCGCGGTTGAATCGTTTTCGCCCAACCGTAGATACGAAATTTCACATCGATTACGAATGGTGGGAAAAGAGCGGCCAAAATTTCCGCCTCTATCTGCGCGACCAGCTCTGCGACGAATGTCGCGCCCGTTTTGCCGATTACCACGACACCGAAGACGTGGACTGGGTGGACCCCGAAACCGGCGAGGTGCATCGCACCGATGCGCTGCGCGAGTGCCTGCGCACGCGCTGCGCCAACGACCCGGACTATATCAACGAGAGGCTGCCGATTGCTTCGGCCTGTTTCCGCATTTTCCTGGCCAACAATAATACGCCCCTCTCGCCGAAGGAGCTTCATCAGTTGTTGCCGTGGCGCTCGCCTGAGGAAATTTTGCGCACTCTCGGCGGACAGAAAGTCTACCTGGGCATCCGTCCCGTCTAGCGCAACGTTATGAGCGTTCTCCTTCTCGGCGCCCACATGTCGATTGCAGGCGGCGTCAGCTATGCGCTTGACCGGGCCGCGTCGGTTCACAGCAACGCGGTGCAGGTTTTCACCAAAAACAATCGTCAGTGGGTCGGCCCGCCTATCAACGAAGCGGATATCGAACGCTGGCGCGCACAGATGCCGGCGCTGGGCATCGTCTACGCCGTCAGTCACGCCAGCTATCTGATCAACCTCGCCAGCCCCAAGGACGACCTGTGGGAGAAAAGTCGGCTGGCGCATCGAGATGAGCTGGTGCGCGCCCACGCCTACGGCATCCCCCATGTCGTGTTGCACCCGGGCTCGCACACCGGCGCCGGCGAGCAGCTCGGCATCCGGCGCATCGCCGAGGCGCTCAATCGCATTCATGAAGAGACGCCGGAGTGCGCCGACACGCTCACTTGTCTGGAGATCATGGCGGGGCAGGGCAGCGTGCTCGGTCGTAGACTGGAGGAGCTGCGCGCTGTCATCGACCTGGTGGAAGATCGCGCTCGCGTCGGCGTCTGTCTGGACACCTGCCACGCCTATGCGGCAGGCTACGACATCCGCACGCCGGAAGGCTACGCAGCCTTCATACGCGAGGTGGACCGCTGGTTAGGCCTGGAGGCGGTCAAGGTCTGGCATTTTAACGACAGCAAAGGCGCGCTCGGCAGCAACATCGATCGTCACGTGCACATCGGTGAAGGCGAGATCGGCGAAGAAGGTTTCCGGCATATCCTCAACGACCTGCGTTGGGATGGCGTCGCCATGTTGCTGGAGACGCCTAAGGACGACACGCTGGCGGAGGACGCCATGAATCTGGCGCGCCTTTGCGCTCTGGTCGAGGACGTCAACCGCATTCCGCCCGGCCTGCGCAGCGCCCTCAATGGGGGATCGAACGAGAAAACAGATTCATAATCACGACCCCGGCCAGAATCAGGCCCATCCCGATCAGCGCGGGCGCGTCGAGTTCCTGCCCAAAAAAGAAGCGCGCCGAGAGCGTGATCAACACCAGCCCAATTCCCGACCAGATGGCGTACGCAATGCCGATGGGGATCGTACGCAGCGTCAGGGAAAGCAGATAAAAAGAAATGCTGTACCCCACGATCACGATGAGCGTCGGCCCCAGGCGACTCAGACCATCGCTGGCGCGCAGCGCAGTCGTGGCCGTCACCTCTGCGATAATGGCTCCCATCAGAAGCAACCACGCTTTCAAGAACGCACCTCCTGTCCGGAAAGTTTTTTGCCATTATACAAAAAGCAGCGCTGGGGGCCGGAATGAAACTTTCGCAGGTTTTGCAAGAAAAAAGCGGGGCGGATTGCCAAAAAGGAGGAGATCGGCCAAAATACGATCGACAAAGCGCAGCCACCAGGTTGGGGATGACTCATCATGTCTGAAGCGTTGAAGACCCATCAAAGCATTTTTGTAGACCTCGCCGAACTCGAAGGCCGAGATGTCGCCCTCACGTGGCGGCTCATCGTCGAGGACGCCCCGCGTTCGGGCGCCGCCAACATGGCGATCGACCAGGCTATCGCTGAGGCGTGCGCAGCGGAGGAAAGCCCTCCCACCTTGCGCTTTTATCGATGGAATCCGCCGACGGTCAGTCTGGGCCGGCTCCAGCCGATTGCGGACATCGATGAAGCGCGCGTCGCCGCGCTGGGCTATGAGATCGTGCGCAGGCCGACGGGCGGCCGCGCCATTCTTCACACCGATGAGTTCACCTACTCGGTCGCCGCCTCGGTTCACCATCCCCTCATGCGCGGGGGCGTGATGGACGCCTATCTGCGCATCAGCAACGCCCTGATCGCCGGGTTGCGTCTGCTCGGCGTCGCCGCCGATAAGGCGCCGGGCGATGTGCGCGTCGGTCCCGACGTTTCCGCCGTCTGTTTCGAGACGCCTAGCGCCTATGAAATCACCGCCGGCGACGGACGCAAGCTCATGGGCAGCGCCCAGAGCCGCCGCGCCAACTACGTGTTGCAACACGGCAGCCTGCCGCTGGTCGGCGACATTACGCGGCTGATCGACGTGCTGGCGTTGCCGGCGGAAGAAGCGGAACGATTGCGCGCGGAGCTGAGGCGCCGCGCCTGTACGCTGGCGCAGGCGCTCGGCGTCGCCGACGACAGCGAACAGGTCGCCTTCGAGCGCGTGGCGGACGCCATGCGCCGTGGCTTTGAGACGGCGTTGGGATTGAATTTTCAGCCGGGCGGCCTGACGGCCGGCGAGGTGCGCAGGGCGGCTGTATTGATCCGCACGCAGTTCGCCGATGACGCATGGAACCGGTTGCGATGAAATTCATTATGACAGACTCCTATGGCCGTTGCACTGCTGACGCTCGAATTGTATCTGCCGATGAACGACAGCCTTAAAGGGAAACGCGGCATCCTGAAGCCCCTAATTGCGCATCTTCGCAAGGATTTCAACGTCTCGATCTGCGAAGCCGACGCACAGGATGTCCTGACGCGCGCGGTGCTGGAGGTCGTGTGCGTCAGTCAAACCAGTGCGCTGGCGCACCGTCACCTGCAGGATGTCGCCCGTCGCGTCGAGCGCTGGCGCGGCGACGCCCAGCTCATCGACTACACCATCGAGATGTTGGGCTGACCCATATGCACCACGATGATGAAATCCACGCCATCTGCTCTGCTTGACGCCCTGAGCGCCGCGCTGGGCGCCGAGGGCGTGCTGACCGGCGCCGCCGTGCGCGAACGCGCTGCAAGTTGGATCGACCCGACGCCGCTGGAGGCGTTGGCCGTCGTCCGACCCCGCACGACGACGGAAGTTGCGACGGTTCTTCGGCTTTGTCACGCCGCGCGGCAGCCGGTGGTGGTGCGCGGCGGCGCCACCAACCTGGTGCAGGGGACGCGCACTTCGGCGAGCGATCTCGTGTTGTCGCTGGAACGCATGACAGAGGTGACGGCGATCGACCCTGTCAATCAGACCATGGCGGTGCAGGCGGGCGCAGCGCTGCAAGCTGTCCAGGAGACAGCCGCGCGCCATGGTTTGTTCTTTCCCCTCGACCTGACTGCGCGCGGCTCGGCGACGATCGGCGGCTGCATCGCCATGAACGCCGGCGGCGTGCGCGTGCTGCGCTATGGCATGATGCGCGAGTTGACGCTTGGGCTGGAGGTTGCGCTTCCCGACGGCGTCGTGTTGAGTTCTCTCAACGCCATGCTGAAAAACAACGCCGGCTATGACCTCAAACACCTCTTCATCGGCAGCGAAGGCACGTTGGGCGTCGTCACCCAAGCGGTGCTGCGCCTCTTCCCGATGCCGCAGGCATGGTTCACGGCTCTGTTGGCGGTCGCCAGTTTTTCTCAGGTCACGGCGTTGCTGTCGCTTCTGCAACATCTGCTCGGCGCGTCCCTGACTTCTTTTGAGGTGATGTGGAACGATTACTATCGCCTGACCACGACGCCCCCCGCGCTCAGCAAGCCGCCCCTTCGACAGGATTTCACCTATTACGTGTTGGTGGAGGCGATCGGCGGAGACGACAAGCTGGATCGGCGACGATTTGAGGAGGTTCTCGAACGCGCCGCCCGCAACGGCCTCTTCGAGGATGCTGTGCTTGCTCGTACGACGCAACAGCGCGCCGACCTTTGGCGCATCCGTGAGGATTCCGAACAGATCGAGCGTCAATATCACCCGAGCTTTGGCTTTGACGTCAGCCTGCCTTTGAGCGCAATGGAGGCGTACGTCGCCCGCGTGCGCCTGGGAATTGAGCAGCGCTTCGGCAGAGAGGCGCGCTGCTGGATCTATGGCCACCTCGGCGACGGCAACCTCCACATCAACCTTTGGGCGCCATCCTTGCAACCGGAGGACGTGGATGCAGCGGCCCAGCTTGTCTACGCGCCCTTGTCGGCGTTTGGCGGCTCGATTTCTGCAGAACACGGGATTGGCCTTGAAAAGAAGAAATATTTGCCCCTGTCGCGTTCGCCGCAGGAGATTCAGGTCATGCAGCGGCTCAAGCGAGCGTTCGATCCCCACAACATCCTGAATCCAGGCCGAGTTTTCGACCTGGACGCCGAGGACGACCGATGAGTCTGCCGTGGGTGACCATCGTCCCTTATCGCTCGTTCGGCGTTGCGGAACAACTCTTCGTGAAAGGCCGGGTTTTATACGATCGCCCGCTCCCGCCCGCCAGTGCAGCGGATCCCATCTGGAAAAATTTTTATCACATGCTGCGACGGCTGAACTCGCGCGAGGTGTCGGGCGCGCGCGTGGAAATTCTCTTCGGCGATCAGCGCTGGCAGGCTGTGGCCGATGATGAAGGTTATTTCACGCTGCGCCTGCCTTTGGCGCAGCCGGTCGATCCGGCGCGGGTCTGGCACACCGTGTGGGTGCGCCTGGTGGAGCCGCTGGCGCGCAACGCGCCTGTGCAGGCTGTGGCCGAAGTGTTGACGCCGCCGCCTTCAGCGCGCTTCGCCGTCATCAGCGACATCGACGACACCATTTTACAAAGCCATGCAGCCAGCCTGCTGCGTTCGTTTGTCGCCACCTTCTTCGGCAACGCGCAGACGCGGCTGCCGTTCGCCGGCGTCGCAGCGCTCTACCAGGCGCTGTGGAGAGGCGTCAGCAGCGTGGAGATGAATCCTATCTTCTACGTATCGAGCAGCCCATGGAATTTTTATGACTTTCTGGTCGAATTCATGGAGCGCTGCCAATTGCCGGCCGGGCCGATGTTTCTCCATGATTACGGCCTGCGACGCCTGTTTGGCGCGCTCTCTCACCGCCACAAATTGAAGCCGGTTCGCTGGCTGCTGGAGACGTATCCTCATCTTCCTTTCGTCTTGATCGGCGACAGCGGGCAAAAAGACCCGGAGCTGTACAGCGAACTCGTGCAGGAGCACCCCCGCCGCATCGCCGCCATTCTCATCCGGGACGTCAGCGGCCGGCGCCGCGACCGTGTGGTGGACGATCTGAGCGAATCCGCCAGGGCGCGGGGCGTCCCCATGCGGCGGGTGGCGGATTCGGTGCAGGCGGCCGAGTTTGTTGCTGCATTGGGACTGATTCCCGCCGAGGCGGTCGAAGGCGTGCGTCGCGCCGTGCGCGAGGAAGAATGACGCCAGGGTGCATAAAGTTCTCTGCTTTTCCTGCGTCTTTGCCTCTTTGCGCCTTGGCGTTGAATTTATTGCCAAACGGACTATTTGGCGACCACCGGCAAATAGACCTTATGCCCCACAAACAGTCTTCCTTCGATCAGCGGGCCGGGATTCTTATCCGCATCAAACATCTGCACTCGCCAGAAGTAGGCTGCATTGGATAATTTTTTCGTAGGCGCATAGGCGGTCAGGTCGGTCTGCACAACGGTTGACCGATTGTAACTGCTATTGTCGGCGTATTCGAGGCGATAATACGCCGCGCCGTCAAGGGGCGCCCAGCGAAAGGTCGGGGCATCCCCTGTGGTTTCACCCTGACCAGGCTCGAGCAACGACGGCAACGGATAGCGTTTCGTAAAGCGTTGCGGTGGGCTGAATGGATGCAACCTGCCCGCGCCATCGACAAACGCCACGCGCCAATACCAGACGCCATCCGGCAGCAGCCTTCCTTTTGGGGGCGTGTACGAAGTCGCCTGGGTGGTGACGTCCAGCCGAACGGGGCTGAAGGTCGGATTGTCTGCGATCTGGACGCGATAGGCGGGAGCGGCCAGTCGAGGGTTCTGGCTGGGCGTGATGACAGCCGTCCAGCGCAGCGTTGGCTGCTGATTCACAACGTCATCGTTCAGCGGCGCCAGCGGCTCCGGCCACAGCGAGCTTTTGGTGAATGTCATTGCCTCACTCCAACGCCCAAGGATGTTTTGTGTGCGCCGCATTGCAACGCGCCAGTAATACTGTACGCCCGGCGCCAGCGCGCTCATGTTGTTTGTGTCCAGAGGCGTAAAGCTGGTGGCGTCCGTAGCCTGGTCGATGAGTGGGCTGCTGAAGTTGGCGTCGTTGTCGATCTGAATGGTGTAGCCGGAGGCGCCCTCCACGCGCTCCCAAAGAAAGGTGGGCGTCATAAACGCATTTGCGTCCGTCGAAATGCGCGGGTTGCCCACCTGTCGGCTGTCCAGCCGGAAGCGCATCGGCGGCGACCAGGGACCATAGTCGAAGTCGGTTCGGGGGCTTGGGGCGTACATTTCATGTCGGAGGCGCACCCGCCAGTAGTAGGATTCATTGTTGGCGTAGGCTTTCAACGACTGAAAGGTCGTCGGCAGGAGAGTGAATGTGCGTTTTCTTTGATCGGGAAAGAACTGCTCCCAGGCGTCCCATGTCTCGACAATGTCGGTGAAACGCTCGTCGCGCGCCACCTGCACCTGGTAGCCATCGACGAGATAGCTGGGCATGCGCCAGCGCAACGGCGGCATCTCTTCATAAGTCAGCGGGTTCGAGAGCGGTGTGTCGAACGGATACAACGGCAGCGGCATGTTGGAGACGAAGACCGGCCTTGACAGGACTCCTGGTTGAGCCGGCAGCTCATCTCGGACGGCGCCGCTCGCATCCAGGGCGAAGACGACAAGCGCCAGGCTGCCCACCCAGTCGGCGTCCGCAGAACCGAGCGCCGTGTATGGAATCTGAAGCTGATAGGAATTTGTCCCAGGAAAGTGCTGGACGCGACCGCCTATCGTATGCAGCGGCTGCGCTGGCGACCACCCATTTCCCAGCCATCGATGGAACTCCGCTGTGACGCCGCCGCTCGTGCGATCGAGATAGACCACATATTCCGGCCAGTAGAGTTCATCCACCGGAATGGAAGCTGCAGGCGAATTGCGAGGAGCGGTGTTTCCACCGCTGCCGGCTTTATGGTCCGTGTCGAAGTAGATCGCATAGGTGATCGACGCAGCGCCGGCGTTTGCCGCCGTGAAGGCGATCATCCAGTGTTGATTGTAGCTGTCATCGGAGCGTCGATCGGCTGTCACAAATAGCTCGTGCAATGCGTATTCATCGCCGCTAGGGGCGCTGTTCGTCGCAACTCTGGTGCGACCGCCAACGTTATCGACCAGATTCTCCAACGGAGGGTAATCTTTGCGATTCCCGATCGTGAGTTCGACGGATAGGTTGAAGCGTCGTGGTGCGCTCCACTGGCCTACTGGATTGCCCCCGGCGTTCTCCCCGCGCACGCGCCACCAATAGGCGCCGTAGGGCATCTGCGTCAACTTTCCCTGCCAGGGAACGTAGTTGACAAATTGTGCAGTGGCTTCGTCTACGATCTCTGTAAAGCTCCGATCCGTAGCGATCTGCACGCGATAGCGCACGGCGCCGTTCACCGGCAGCCAACCCAAGATCGGCGGATGCCCGGCCGCCTCAAACCCATCGCGCGGATAGATCGCCTCGGCGGAGTCGGTTACAGGCAACTGAGAAACGCCTGGATCATAGCGAGTGCGCCACTGGATGCGGCTGCCGATCGGCTGTCCATCTTTGTAGGCGGTCACCCGCCAGTAGTAATCCGCGCCGGGCCGCAGAGTGACGAACGGATGGGACGACGTCGGGGCGGCGGCCAGACCGGCGGTCTGGATCACGAATTCAGGCGACGATATATCCATGTTGTCGTCCACTTCCAGGATGTAATAATCCGCCGGCTCCACGTAGTTCGGTTCTGGGGCGGGCGCATGGGCGGTGTTCCAGATAAAGAGCGGCCATGCAATAGAGCGATCTCCGTACACCGGCGTATTCTGTGCATCTGGTTCGTAATAGGGCAGGGGGTAAATCAGATCGGGTGAAGTCGGACGCACACTGTTCAAACTCAAATCGCCCGTCGGATCGGAAATTTGAAACGACCAGGTTTCACTCCATGGGGTGACGTTGCCTTGCGCGTCGATGGCCCGCACGCGCCAGTAATAGGCGGTCTCCGGCTGCGTCTGCCCGGATGGCCACGCCGTCTGCACATAGTTCGTCACGTTGTAAAGCGTTTTGTCGTCGATCCTGGGATTTGTAAAAGCGTTGTTATTAGCGATCTGAATCTGATAGCGTTCCGCCCCTGGGACCGGTTTCCAGGAAAAGAATGGATAGGAAAGTTGCAGGCTGTTGTTCGTTGGCGAGAGCAGTTGCGGAACGAAATTCCATTTCATGCGAAAACGGCGGATTTCACTCCAGGGTGAATTGGTTCCGCGCGCATTGATGGCCTGCACGCGCCAGAAATAATCCTGGTCGTTCGAGAGGGCGCTCACCGGCGTGTAGTCTGTGTTGCGCGTGACGATTTCATTGACAAAATTGAAATTTTCCTGAGTGCTGATCTGAAGACGATACTCCTTCGCCCCCTCCACTGCAGTCCAGGAAAAGCGAGGAACAAAGGCGAGCTCGACGGCATTGTCCGGGGCCAGCAGTTGCGGCGCATTGTTCCAATGAAAAGTGAAGGATTGAACCTGGCTCGGCGCACCGGCGTGCCCTTGATTGTTGACAGGGGTCACCCGCCAGTAGTAGATGTTATTCGCCAGGCGCTGCTGGGGCGTGTGGTGCAGTCCTGCGGTTGTCGCCTCGTAGACCAGCTGGTTCATCTCTGGATCGAGTGCAATTTGAAGGCGATAGGTCGCAGCGCCCGGTGCGGCAGTCCAGGAGAAATCCTCAGGGGCGAAGCTGGTGCGCAGCGCGCCGTCGACCGGAGACAGCAACGCAGGGCGCAATACGCCGCCAGCCGACCAGTCCACCTGGAAACTGCGAATTTCCGAAAACTCCCCCCACGTGCGACCCGACGCGGAACGCACTCGCCAGTAGTAAACGCCGCTGTTCAGCGCTTTGGTGAATGTATAGCGCGAGTTCTCCGTCTCCACGTTGACAAGCAGCGCGCCGAAGCCGTCGGTGGCGCTGACCTGCACCTGGTGCTTGGTGGCTTCGGGCGACGACTCCCACGCAAGCATCGGCGCGCCCAGCGGCGGAGAAGTGACGCCGGAAATCGTTGCGCCGTCTTCCGGGGAGAGCAGGATGGGCGGCTGGGGTCCTGGCGTGGGGGACGTCGTCGGCTCGTCTTGAGCGGCGACCATGGCGGCGTTGCTCAAGACGATGGCGACCCAACACACGGCGGCGAAAAATCGGGCTCGCAAACGATCGGAGGCAAAGATGCGATTGCTTGACATGGGAGAAAGCCTTCTTTTCAAAATCGTGCAGTTATCATGAAAACCCCATTTACTTTGTCAAGTATAGGAAGGGCGATTCCTTTGCGTCATCGGACAAATTGTCCATTCGCCCACCGCTCGCACGGCCAACATGAATGAACTTTGAAACCAGGAGGCGCAGCTCGCAGCTGCACTTTCTCGAATCCCCCAAGATCTTGCGGCCCATCGGGAACGTGCGGCTGAGAGCCGCACCTTATCATCACCGCCAGCTATTTCGCTCAAGCCGCTCTATCGATTGTCAGGTTCAACTGCGGAACATGAATTAGGGGTCAGAAGGGGTGGGATCATTGACGTGGAGAGGAGATTTTCAAAAGGAGAATGCGTCGGAGTTCGTCAAACTTTCGAGTCGTCGCGCGCCTTTTGCTCCGCCAAGCGCCGGGCGGCTTCGATCCAACCCACATAATCCGGCGGAACCGGGGAACGCGAGGCGCAGATTTCTTCAAGCTGTTGCGGCGTGACGCTTGCCAGAGCCGCGTAGGTGCGGACGCCGGCGTCGTACAGGCGTCGCTTGTACACCTCGCCGACGCCGGGAATTTTCTCAAAATCGTCGACCGGCTCCCCACTCCAGATGCAGCCCAGCGTCTGGGTCTCTTCCGCCAGTCGCTGCGCCGAGGCGCGGATGGCGTCGAACCGGACCAGGGCCGCCCGCGCTTTGCTCAGCTTCAGGATGCGGCGCAGCGTTTCGTCGTCGAGCGTTGCAACTTCCCAATAGGAGCCAATGCCGGCGTTGTAGAGCCGTTGCTCGAAAATCGGGCCGATCCCGTCGATTGCGGAAAGCGTCTGCGGGCGCTCGATGAGGGCCGGCGCAATGTTGGCTTCCAGGGCGCGCTCGATGAAGCGCTGTTTTGCAGCGGGTAGGGCGGAGAGCGAGGCTCCCGTTGCGCCCACTCCCCCTTGCCGGTGCGGAGGCGCCGCCCTCTGTTCGAGGCGTTCTGAGGCTTTTTCGACGTCTGCGCGCGGCTCGCTTGCCTGCGTCTGCATGGACGCTTCAAGCGAAGACGGAGCGCTCCGTTCGGCGAAAGGCTCCGCCTCGGAGACAGGCGTTTGCGCTTGCAGCGTCGCAAGCGCCATGCGCAATCGCTCCAGTTCAGCGCGCTGTTGGGCCAGTTGGGTGCGCAGATCGGCCTCCTGGCTTTCTCTGGAGACGGACGCCATGATCTCGTGCATCCGTTGCTCGATGGATGCAATGCGCTGCTGCGCTTCTTCCAAGGCTCGGTTTTTCTGTTTCAGCAGCGCGATCAAAGCGAGCACTGCGCCAATGCTCACGCCGAAGACAAGCAGTCGCAATAGCTTGCGCATCATCTTCTTCCCATCCGGTGAAAGGGTTTGTTTATTGCCCCGCCGCCTCCGCCAGCCGTTGCGCCTCGGCGATCCAGCGTGCAAAGTCGGGCCGTGCAGGCGGCCTGGGCTTGATGATCTCGGCGAGGCGCTCCGGCGTCGTCGAAGCCAGCTCGCGATAGGTGCGGATGCCGGCTTCATACAGCCGTTGCTCGTAGATTCTCCCGATGCCCTCGATCGGCTCGAAATCGTCCGGCGCTTCGCCAGACCAGAGCTGACCGACCGTGTTCGTCTCCTGCGCCAGGCGTTCTGCATCTGCGCGAATGGCGTCGAAATCGATGCTCAGCATTTGTAGGGGATTGACCTGCAAAATGCGCTCCATCTCTTCATTGGAAAGATTCGCCAGTTCCCAGTAGGTGCCGATCCCTGCCTCGTAGAGCCGCTGTTCGTAGACGCGGCCGATGCCTTTGACCAGCGCCAGGTCCTGAGGGGCGCGCACGGTCTTCGGCATCAGGCGCATGGCGACCGCCGAGTTGGCGGCGACGAGTTTGGTTTCACTCATCAGGGAGAGCGAACGGCCGAACTCCGCCATGGCCGGCGCGCGCTGTTGCCAACCAACGGCGTCGGCCAGCTCGTTCTGCAGCCGTGCGACCTCCGCCTCTCGCATCTGCAGCTCTGTGCGCGTCCGCTCCGCCTCTTCTGTGGCGTGTTGCAGGCGAGCCTGTAGCTCCTCGACGCGATGCTGCAGGGCGGTCACCTCGTCGTTGCGGGCTGCAAGCTGCGCTTCGAGTTCATCTTGCGCCTGCGTCCTTGCGGCAAGCTCGCGATTGAGCCGCTCGATTTCGGCGCTCTGCGCAGTGAGGCTCGCCGCCAGCTCGGCTTTGCCGTCGATGAGCGATTGCATCTGCGCGCGCAGTTCGGTCAGCTCCGCCTCATTTTGGCGGAGCGTTGTATAACGGCGTTGCGCGGCGGCGACGAGAGCGCTGGCCGTGGCGCCGAAGGTCGCAAGTTGCTGCGCCGCCTCCGTCACGGTCGTTTCGTCCTCGCCGTCGAGCGCTGCGGAGAAGGCGGCCAGGCGCTCGTCGAGCTGCCCCAGGCGGGCCTGGAGATCGCCTAGTTCGGCGGTGCGCGCTGCCAGTTGACCCTCCAGCTCGCCCTTCGCCTGGCCGAGCTCCTCCACCTGGGCCTGCAACGTCGCCTGCGCTTCCTGAACGGCGACGAGTTGCGCCTGTAGCTCCTCCTGCGCCTGTTGAGCCGCGGCAAGCTGTTGCTCTAGCTCCGCCTTGGCCTGGATGGTTTCGACAAGCTGCTGCTGGGTCGTCGTCAGCTCGGCGTTCAAAGCCTCCAGTTGGGCCGCAAGGCTGCTGGCGGATTCCTGCGCACTGCGGAGCTGCTCCTCCAGCGCGGCTTTGGCCTGCGCGCCTTCGGCAAGCTGCGCTTCCAGCCCCAGTCTGGCCTGCGAGGCTTCGCTCAGCTGCGTCTGCAGCTCGGCCACCTGTGCGCGCAGCGTTTCCGCTTCTGCGCCTGCAGTCGAAAGCTCGGTCTGAAGACGGGCGACGCCAGCCTCTAGCTCCAGGGCGGCGTTGTCCTTGGCGGTGAGCGCGGCCTCGAGATCGGTTTTGGCCGCAGTCAAGGCGCCGAGCTGTTCCTCGAGCGCTGCAATTCGAGCGTTCCTCTCGTTCAGCTGCGTCTGCAGCGTGCTGTTGGTCGCGCTCAAGGCGTCCACCTGCGCGCGCAGCGCTTCGGCCAGGCGCTGCGCGCCGGCCAACTGCTCGCTCTGCCGGGCATAGGCGACTTTGAGCGCTTCAATCGTCGCTTCCAGGCCGCGCATTCTCGTTTCGACGATGAGAAAGTCCCTCGTCTCGTCCACTGGTTGTGCACTCAGTTCGGCGTCGGCTATGGGCATCGCGTCTTCAACTGGCATGGCTCTCTCCCTCTTCTTGCGGAGCGACCGGCGATGACGCCGCCATTGCCGGCGATGCGTCCTGTGGCGAGGATGCATCGACGCGCGCAAGGATGCTGCGCAACTGGGCGTCATAGCCGTCAATTCGCTCGAGGAAACGGTTGATGAAGTCGATGCGCGTCTGCAACCGTTGCGCAAGCGCATCTCTTTCTGTGCTCAACGCCTGAAGCTCAGCGCGGATGGCCGCAAGCTGGTCGTGCAAGCCTGTCACTTCGGCGGTGCGAACGTCTAACGCCCGTTGCAGCGCCTCGCGGTCGGCGAGCGTCTGCTCGAGCGTCGTCTTCAGGCGTTCGTATTCGCTGCGCAGCTCGTCCAGTTCCGCCGTGCGCGCGGCCAGCGCTTCGTTGAGGTCTGGTCCATCCGCGGGCGTCAGCGTCTCTTCCGAGGGCTGCATTTCTATCAACGCCGTCTCCAGGCGTCGCGACGTCTCCTCCGCGGCGATGCGATTGAGCAGCGCACCGTATTCGCTGTTGCGTTTTTCCAGCGCGGCGGCGAGCTGTGCGCCCGTCGCCGTCAACATGCTGAGATCGCGGCGCAGATAATCGATCTCGTTCTGTGCGTTGGCCAGCGCACGGTCGCGCGCCGCCAGCGCGGCGGTGATGGCGTCTTCGCCGCCGGCGAGGATGTCGCGATACTCGCGCTGGCGCAGAAAGAGTTCGGCTGCGACAAGCGCCTCTTTTTCGGCGAGTCGATCGGCGGCGGCGCGCGCCAGCGCCAGCTGGTGTTCGAGTTCAACCAGACGCTCGCTCAGGTCACTTTCCTGGGGCCGCTCGGCCAGCGCCGTCACTGCGCTCCGCTCCTCCGGCGATTCCTCAACTTCAAGCGCTCTGGCGCCGCCGTCCGACGCAATCTCGTCCTGCTGCGCGGCGCAGCGAGCAGCCAGCGCCTGGCGCGCTGCGCTCAACGCGCCGCGGGTGTGAACCAGCTCGGCGCTGAGCAGGAGACGCGCGTCGCGCTCTCTCTCCAATGCCGCCTGCAGCTGTTCGACCATCTCCTTGACGTGCGATAGTTCTGCGCCTGCTGCTTTCAGCTGTTGAGCGAGGCCTTTTTTTTCTGCCGCCATCTCATCGAGCGTGGCGAGGTTTTCCCGCAACTGACCTTGCGTCTTGCGCAGCTCATCTTCGACGTCTCGCAGTTGACGACGCAGCGACTCGATCTCGGCGGATGCTTTCTCCAGCTCATACACCGGCCCGCCGCGGCCGGCGAACCATGCGATGATGAATCCTAACAGAAACGCACCGATCAGGTACAGGAAAGGGGTGAAGTCCATAGCGTTCTCCTGTGGAAGGTGGGTCGAGCCATCCGCAAGGGGTTTCCCGCTCGATGGATCGAGGAGGCGGTGCAGGGCGCCCTCGCCGTCCAGACGCGCCGGCCAGGGTCAACCGACGGCCTGTTTGGCTTGCAGCTCATGCAATTGTCTCGTGAGTTCGGCAATACGGGTGTTCGCGGCCAGCAGCTCCTCATCTTTCATCTTGATCATCGTGGACGTCAGCGCCGCCATCTCGCTGGCGACGTCCCCGCGCGCCTTCTGGAGACGATCCTCTAGATCGGCCTTCGTAGCAGACAGGGCTGCGACCGTCGCCTTCAAGGAGTCAAGCTCCGCCTGCAGTTCGGCGCGGGCGCGTTCGCTCTCTTCCAGCAGACTCTGCAGGTTGACGGCGCGCTGATACGCTTCATTGAGGGCCGCCTCGCGTGCGCGTTCGTTCTCCGCCGAGACGCCGGCTTCCGCCTCCAGCGCCGAGAGCTTGGACTGAAGAGAATCCAAAGCCTCGCGCAACTGCTTGTTTTCCAGGACGGCGGCTTCGTATCGGGTCCGCAGCTCTTCCAATTCGTTGGCGGCGCTGCTCTGCGTCCGGTCGAGCTGGTCGTGAAGCATCGCCAGCTGCATCTTGACGTCGGCGACCTCGATGCTGCGCGCTTGCAGGTCGGCTTGCAAGCCTTCGATGCGCTCGGCGGACGCCTTCAGCGCCTCCTGAGCTGCGCTCCATTGGCTGCGCACTTCATTGCGCTCTGCGGCGACGCGGCTCACTTCACGGTTGAGGTTTTCAATCTCCCTGCGCGCGTCCATCAGCTCGCGCTCGGTGCGCCGATTTTTGCTTTGATGTTCGGCGATCCGCTCCTCTAACTCGGCGTTGCGCCGTTGCGCCGGCAGGCCGATCAGCAGCCACCCTAAAATCAGACCTATCCCTACAGCGATCAACAGCGGCATCCAGTAGGCGGTGATCCACTGCAGATTCATCCAGTCCATAATTTCTCTCCTCGGTCGTCAGAGTGTGAACATGGCCCGAAAGATTTGCTATACTTAAAGCATGCGCTGTTCTTGCAGATGAAGAACCTGCGACGACGAGTTGTTGTTGGGAACAGATCTGTTTGCATTTGAAAGTGACGCTGCAAGGACAGTACGGCGCCTTTAGTTTCTATCAGCGGGCAACTTTTGTCAAACAGATTTTGACATCTTGACCACCGCTGCAATTCAGGAAACGAGATGGTTTAGGTTTGTGAAATTTCATCGAGTTTCCTGAGCGATGGCGGTGAGAAGCCAGAAATTCAATCGAACCTATCAGCCAATCGAGGAAAGGATGCACCCATGGAATACCGTTTCTTAGGTCGCACCGGCATGAAAGTCAGTGAGCTTTGTTTGGGCGCCATGACCTTCGGCCGTGAGACGCCCGAAGAGGTCAGTCTGCAGATGATGGACCGCTTCTTCGAGGCGGGCGGCAATTTCATCGACACCGCCGATGTCTACACGCGCGGCGTCTCCGAGGAGATCGTAGGACGCTGGATGAAAAGCAAGCGCCGCGATGATCTGGTGATCGCCACTAAGGTGCGCTTCCCGATGGGTGAAGGCCCCAATGACGTCGGCCTCTCCCGCAAGCACATCCTGAGCGGCGTCGAGGCCAGCCTGCGCCGGCTGGGGACGGATTACATCGACCTCTATCAGGTGCACTGCTGGGACCCGGCCACGCCGCTCGAAGAGACGCTGAGCACGCTGGATACGCTGGTGCGCAGCGGCAAGGTGCGCTATATCGGCGCCAGCAACTACAGCGGCTGGCAGCTCCAGAAGGCCATCGACCTGTCGAAACAGCAGGGCTGGGAGCCGTTTGTTTCGCTCCAGCCGCTGTATAATTTGCTAGACCGCACGCTGGAGTGGGAGTTGGTTCCCGTCTGCCAGAACGAAGGGCTGGGCATTTTGCCGTGGAGCCCGCTGCGCGGGGGCTGGCTGAGCGGCAAATATCGCCGCGGCATGGAGGCGCCTATCGCCGGCACGCGCATCGAGCAGGCCGAGCGCGAAGGCTGGAGCGAATCGTGGAGCGCCTACGCCAACGAGCGCACCTGGCGCATCCTCGATGAACTCTTCGCCGTGGCGGAGGAGTGCGGCAGGCACCCGGCGCAGGTGGCGTTGCGCTGGCTGTTGCAGCGCCCCGGCGTCACGGCGCCGATCATCGGCGCACGCACGTTGGAGCACCTGGAGAACAACCTGGGCGCCGTGGGTTGGACGCTCTCCGATGAGCAGATGCGCCGGTTGACGCAGGTGAGCGAGCCGACGCTCGTCTACCCGTATGATTTCATCGCCAACGCCACGCGGCGGCGGTAGGGCGTCGTTTGGGGTGCGTGTTGCGTGTTCCGTTGCGCACCACGGAGCACGCAACACGGTTTACGCACCCCGGTTTACGCACCACGCAACAATCATTTATTCATCCAACCTTTCAGCGTCTCATGTCCTTCGTTTTGACTGCACCACGCTTCGATCTTCGAGAGGCCGCCGCCATTGCGCTCGAACAGTACGGCGTGAGCGGCGCAATGCGTCCGCTGCCGAGCGAGCGCGACCAGAATTTTTATATCCGCACCGCCTCCGGTGAGGAGTTCGTGCTCAAGATCGCCAACGCCGAAGAGTCGCTCGACCTGCTCGACGCGCAAAACCACGCTCTGAAGCGCATGGCGCAGGCCGGGCTTCCGCTCTCCGGCGCAGCCGTGATGCGCACCTTGAACAACGAGACGATCGCCCGAGCGCAAGACGCCGCAGGCGAGCGCTATTTCGTGCGCATGTTGCGCTACATCCCTGGCGCGCCGCTGGCGACGGTGCGCCCCCATTCGCCGGAGCTGCTTGCGGACTTAGGGCGGTTTCTGGGCGAGGTGGACCGCGCGCTCGCCGATTACGACCACCCGGCGTTGCACCGAACGTTTCACTGGGACCTGGCGCGTGCGGGCGACGTCGTGCGTTCGCAGCTCAATTCGTTGCCCGACGCGAATCGGCGGGCGCTGGTGCGCACCTTGCTCGAACGCTTCGAACGCCACACCGAACCTGCGCTCGCCGCCTTGCCCCATCAGGTGATTCACAGCGACGCCAATGACTACAACGTTCTGGTCAGCCAGGAAGGCGACCTCTTCACGCGCTACCGTCGCATTGCAGGCATCCTTGATCTCGGCGACATGGTCTACAGCCTGCGCGTGGCGGACCTGGCCATCGCAGCAGCCTACGCCCTGTTCGAGAAAGACGATCCACTGCAGGCCGCTGCACAGGTGACGGCCGGCTATCATGCCGTCAACCCGTTGACCGAGGCGGAGATCGCTGCGCTGTGGGACCTGATCTGCATGCGGCTGTGCGTCAGCGTCTGCCATGCAGCAGTGCAGCGCAGCCAACGCCCCGACAACCACTATCTTTCGATCAGCGAGCGGGCGGCCTGGGCGGCGTTGGAAAAACTCGTCCAGATTCATCCCCGGCTGGCCCACTACGCGCTGCGCGCGGCCTGTGGTCTGACGCCCGTTCCGCAGGCGCCTGCGCTCATCGACTGGCTGCAACGACAGCCGACGTTTGCACCGGTCATCGGCCATGACCTGCGCATGACGCCGGTGCACGTGCTCGACCTTTCGATCGGCAGCCTTACGATCACGTCGCAGATGTTGCATAGCCGGCGCGGCGACCTGCTCAGCGCCGCCATCTTCGGCGAAATGGCGCAACGAGGCGCCGTCGTCGGCGTCGGCCGCCACGCAGAGCCTCGCGCACTCTGCATCGTCGAACCTGCATTCGCACCCGGCGACAACCCGACCGGAGAGCGTCGCACCCTGCACCTGGGCATCGATCTCTTTGCGCCGCCGGGGACGCCGGTGTATGCGCCGCTGGCCGGCGTCGTCCATGCGTTGCACCACAACGCAGTTGACCATGAGTCCGGGCCGACGGTCATCCTGCGCCACCACACAGACGACGGCCTGACGTTCTACACGCTCTACGGCCATCTCGACCCCGGCTCTTTAGAGCGATTGAAGGTGGGAGAGACAATCGCAGCCGGCGAACAGTTCGCCTCCATCGGCGCGACGTCGGTGAACGGCGGCTGGCCGCCCCATCTCCATCTCCAGCTCATCGCCGACTTGCTCGAACTCGATCACAATTTTCCCGGCGTGGTCGCGCCCGCTCAGGCGACGCTCTGGACGTCGCTCTGCCCGGATCCCAATCTGCTGTTGCGCATTCCGGCGGAGCAATTTCCGCCGCCGCCGCCTTCGCCGGAGGAGACGCTGGCCGAACGGCGCAAGCGCATCGGCCGCAACCTGAGCATCTCCTATCGCAGACCGCTCAAAATCGTGCGCGGGCTGGCGCAGTATCTGTACGACGACGCAGGCCGCGCCTATCTCGACGCCGTCAACAACGTGGCGCACGTCGGTCATTGTCACCCCGACGTGGTGGCGGCGGGCCAGCGGCAGATGGCGGTGCTCAACACCAACACGCGCTATCTGCACGACGCCATTGTGGAATACGCCCGCCGCCTCTCGGCGACGTTGCCGCCGGAGCTGAGCGTCTTCTTCTTCGTCAACTCCGGCAGCGAGGCGAACGACCTCGCCCTGCGGCTGGCGCGCACCGCCACGGGCCGCCAGGATGTGATCACGGTCGACGTCGCCTATCATGGCCACACGCAGGCGCTGATCGAGATCAGCCCCTACAAACACGACGGCCCCGGCGGCAAAGGACGCCCGCCCTATGTGCAGAAGGTCATCATGCCCGATCCGTATCGCGGCCCCTACACGGGCTACAGCGTCGAAAGCGGCAAGCGCTACGCCATGCATGTCCAACAGGCGATCGAGCAGATTCACGCCCAGGGCCGCGGGGTCGCCGCCTTTATCTGCGAGTCGTTGCCTGGCTGCGGCGGGCAGATCGTTTTCCCGCCGGGCTACATGGCCGAGGCGTTTCGCTATGTGCGCGCGGCCGGCGGCGTCTGCATCGCCGACGAGGTGCAGGTGGGCTTCGGACGCGTGGGCAGTCATTTTTGGGGCTTTCAGACGCAAGGCGTCACACCGGACATCGTCACCATGGGCAAACCGGCGGGCAACGGCCACCCGCTGGCCGTCGTCGCCACGACGCCGGAGATTGCAGATCGTTTTGCTAATGGGATGGAATACTTCAATACATTTGGCGGAAACCCGGTCTCCTGCGCCATCGGCCTGGCGGTGCTCGACGTGATTGAGCGGGAGCGCCTGCAACAGAATGCGTTTGAGGTCGGCGCCTATCTGCGAGAGGGGTTGCGTCGGCTTCAGGCCCGCCACCCGCTGATCGGCGACGTGCGCGGGCTGGGGCTTTACATCGGCGTGGAGCTGGTGCTCGACCCGGAGACCCTGGAGCCGGCCGGCGAGCACGCCGCATACGTCGCCAATCGGATGCGCGACTACGGCGTGCTCATCAGCACCGACGGCCCTTTCCACAATGTCTTGAAGATCAAGCCGCCCATCATCTTCAGCCGCAGCGACGCCGACCATCTGCTGTGGGCCCTGGGAGAAGTTCTACAAGATTCCGTCCTGGAGTCGGTTGATGCAATTCAGCAATAACCATATCAAGAGGCCAGAACGTATGCTAGCCGAAATTGCACCTGCCCCAACTCGAACTTACAACGCCCATTTTCGCTGTTTCCGTGGCTGTCCGGGCGAATATTCCGTCTACGAAGTGATGTACACCTGCCCGAAATGCGGCGGTTTGCTCGAGGTGCACCATGACATCGAGGCGTTGCGCGATCGCAGCGCCGCCGAATGGAAGGCGCTGTTGGAGCGGCGGGCGGGCACCACCGTATGGCCCTATGGAAGCGGCGTCTGGGGCATGCGCGAATGGGTGATGCCCGACCTGCGCGACGAAAATGTCGTCAGCATGTACGAAGGCAACACCAATCTCTTCTGGGCGGGGCGCCTGGGGAAGGAGATCGGCGTGCCCGATCTCTGGGTGAAGCTTTGCGGCAACAGCCACACGGGCAGCTTCAAAGACTTGGGGATGACCGTGCTGGTGAGCGTCGTCAAGCAGATGATGGCGAGCGGCAATAGCCCTGTGCGCGCGGTGGCTGCGGCGAGCACCGGCGACACTTCGGCGGCGCTGGCGGCCTACGCCGCTGCGGCGGGCATTCCGGCGATCATCTTCCTGCCTTCGGGCAAGGTGAGCACTGCGCAGCTGATCCAGCCGGTCGCCAACGGCGCGCATGTGCTGGCGCTGGACACCGACTTCGACGGCTGCATGCGCATTGTCAAAGAGGTCACCCAGGACAACAGCATCTATCTGGCCAACTCGATGAACAGCATCCGCATCGAAGGCCAGAAGACCGTCGGGATCGAGATCGTGCGGCAGTTTGACTGGGAGACGCCGGATTGGATCATCATTCCGGTCGGCAACCTAGGCAACATCAGCGCCCTGTACAAAGGACTCAAGCTGATTCAAGAGTTGGGCATCATCGAGCGTCTGCCGCGCCTGGTGGCGGCGCAGGCGGATAAAGCCAATCCTTTCTATCGCAGCTTTTTGAACGGTTTTCGGGAAAAGGTGACGATGCGCGCCGAGAAGACGCTGGCCTCCGCCATCCAGATCGGCGACCCGGTGAGCTATGAAAAGGCGGTGCAGGCGGTTGTGGAGACCAACGGGCTGGTCGAAGCGGTGACAGAGCACGAGCTGGCCAACGCAGCCGCGCGCGCCGACCTCACGGGCATGTACACCTGTCCTCACACCGGCGTGGCGTTGGCGGCGCTCTTCAAGCTGGTGGCGCGTGGGGTGATCCAATCGAGCGATCGCGTGGTGGTGATTTCAACTGCGCATGGGCTGAAATTCACCAGCTTCAAGGTGGGCTATCATGAAGGCAGGCTGGAGGAGGTCGAAAGTGAGCTGGCCAATCCGCCGATTTACCTTCCTGCGGATGTGAAGGTGGTGAAAGAAACGATCGCCCGAAGGCTGCAGCTGTAGAGAGGCGATCGTTGACTGTACATCCTGACGACTGTTTGACCGAGGGGAGGTCGGTGGCTCTGCGCCGCTGACCTCCCCTCAGCGCTTCTATGGATTGGGGTCGTACTTGCAGCGCTGTCCTTTCAAGCTGTTCAGATAAATGCACAGCTCAATATAAGCAGGCCGCCAGTGCAAGGCGTCGATCGGGCTTGGCTCCATCAACGCCCACCAGTACTGTTCCTCGTCTTGGGGGTTGCCGTCACTCAACCAATCGAGGTTGGGCATGGTCAGGGCGCTCATCAGCCCGATCCAGGGCCGCCAGTTCGCCGCTGCGTATTGATAGGCGCGCTTGAGATAATCCGCCTGCACAAACATATCGATGCCGGCGTCGGCGCCGTGCCACTTGTAGGCAGGGTTGACGGGATCGAACGTCCAGCCGAACTCGAGCAGGACGATTTGCTTGTTGCCGTCGCCGTATTTTTCCATGATGCGGCGGATGTTCTCGACATGGCGAAAAGCGAAGAAGCGATGACCGCCGTATCTGGGGTTGCGCGCCGCCTCCTCCGGATCGAGCTCAGGGGGCGCAGCATAGCCGGCGCCGTGCACGCCCAGGGCGTCGAAGTACCCGTTGCTGCTGCCGCCCATGGCCTGGTACATGCGCTCGTAGAAAAGGTCGTCCGGCATGGCGATCTCGTTGTCGTCGCCGGTCGGCGCCATGCCTGCGCTGATCACAATGGCGTTGGGATTGGCCGCCTTGATGGCGCGATAGGCCTTGCCCAGAAACTGCACATATTCGACCGGATTGGGGCGTTTGCCGCCCCATTCGCGCGCCAGGTTCGGTTCGTTCCAGATCTGATAGGCCTGGATGCAACCGACGGCCCCCGGCTGACAGTTGTAGCGTCTTGCCAGCGCGCCGGCGAATTCTGCAAAGGCGTCGCCGTTCTGGGGCGGATCGCCCGCCCAGAAATTGCGCACTTCGGGGTCGAGGCTGAGCCGCGCCAGAATTTTCAGGCCGCGCGCATTGGCGTGTGAGACGACCTGGTCTGCGATCGACCAATCGAAGCGTCCCCGGCCGGCGCCTTCGATCGCCTCCCAGGAGAACGTCTGCTTGACCCAGTTGAAACCGGCGTCTTTGACCAGGTCTAGATCGCGATCGCGAATCTCTTCGCGCCACCAGACGAAGACCTGCACGCCGTAATCTGGGCTGGTCATAGTGGCCGGTGCAAAGCTGCCGGTGAAGCCGCCCGCCCCACTTGAAGGCGACTGCGCAGCGCCCCCGGTTGTAGAAGAAGCCTCCGCCGCCTGGTCGACGAGGGTCATAAACTCAGCCGCGCCCCACCCCAGCGGCGCGCCGTTTTCTGCAAGCTGCAGCCATGCGCCGTCGTCGGAGCGCCCCAGCACCAGAAACGTTTCGCCGGCGCTCGCCAGCCGCACAATCGAGTTCTGCGTGCCTGGGCCGCTGCGGATGTTGAGTTGATCCACGGCGACGCGTGCAAACTGTTGGGGCGTCGGCGTGGGCTGCGGGGCGCTCGGCGCAGTCGGTTGCGCCGGGGCGGCGCTGTCGGTCTGATTGCTTGCGGGCGCGATCGTCGGCGTGGGCGTCGCTTGCGCCTGCGCAGCGACCGGCGTCTTGGTGGGCGTTGGCGTCGGCTCGTTGCCGCCGCCGCAGGCGGCCAGGAGCAACGTCGCCCCTATGAGCAGAACGAACAATTTCAGCGGAAGTCGCATGGTCTTCATCCTTTTCTTCTGGCCTAACGCCCCATCATGGCGCGCAACGCATCGAAGGCCGGGCGTCCTGCGACGGCAAACGCGCCCATCTCTGTGTTGCGCGGATAGTTGAGATTCCACAGCATCGGCACGGCGACGTAGCCTGAATCGGCCATGATGCGGAAAGACTCCACGATCCAGCGCGCCTGCGTGGCTTCGTCGATGCGCACCTGATACTCATAGCCCGGGAAGGGATTGGGCGTCGAGCCCCAGCCGAATTCGGTGGGCCACAGGCGCTTGTTGACGTCGCCGAACTCTTCCATCACGCGCCGAGACTCGCGCAGTGTGCTCAGGAAGTAAAAGCTGCGATGGTTGACGTGCGAGGGCGCATCGTAGCGGCCCGCCTGCCAGTCCTCGAAGGTCACCGAGGGGGGATTGGCGAAACCGCTGGGATGGATGCCCACGCCGTCGCTGTATTGTTTCAAGCCGTGTTGATACATGCCGCGCAGGTAGTCGATGTCGTCGTAGGCGACGTCGCTGTAGCCGGCTGGCGTCGGCGCGCCGCTGATCACCAGCATCGAGGGGCACGCAGCCTTGATGGCGTTGTAGGCCCGCTTCAGCAGATCCATGTAACTGGCCGGTTCAAGCGGGAAGCCTTCCCACTCGCGGCGCAGATTTTGTTCGTTCCACACCTCGATCGCCTGCACCCGTCCACAGTAGCGGCTGGAGAGAGCGCCCAGGAAATTGGCGAAAAGCTGGAAGTCCTCCGGCGGGCCGCCGGTTCCTCCCAGGTTCGGCCGCGTCCACGCCGGCGCCGTCACTACACTGAACATCAGGTTGATGCCGTTGCCGTGCATAGCGTCGACGATGGCGTCCATCTCCTGCCATTGAATGGCGCCCGGCTCCGGCTCGGCGAACTCCCAGCGAATCTGTTGCTTCGCCCAGCCGAAACCCAACTGCTTGAGCAGGTTGGCGACGCCCTGCTTGTCGCCCTGCCACATGTTGACCGACATGCCGTAGCCGAAACCGGTCGATGTGTTGGGCGCAGCCACCGGAGCAGGAGCTGGCGCAGCGGCGGACGCCGAGACGCCGCTGGCGGGCGCAGGCGGCGCAGGAATCTCCGCTTCCGGAACTTCGGGGATGCTGCCCAGGTCGCCGCTGACGCTGGTCAGGCTGGCAAAGATCCATGCTGGCTCCTGACGATTGGGCAAACGAACCTGATACCAATCGCGCGCGGCGTTGACGCCGATCACCTGATAGCGCGAGCCGGCCGGAGCCGAAGCGACCACCGGATAATTGGTTCCGGGCCCGCCGCGCACATTTGTGCGGGGAGGATTGGTGGTCGCCACGACTGCGCCTTCCGGGAAGGCGATCGTCGGCGATGCGGCCGCAACGGCCGCTGTGGACGACGAGGCCGCGGCGGCGGAGGGTGCAGCCGCAACCGGCGCGGCGCTCCCCGCCTGTGCGCCGGTGGAGACGTACATGGCGACGAGCCAACCGCCGACGTTGTCGCTTGTCGTCACCTGATACCAGCGACCGTCGGCGCTGACGGATCGAATCTGCACCACGGCGCCCTGGCTGAGGCGGGCGACGATCGGCGCAGTGATGCTCGGCGCCGAGCGCACGTTCAGGCGCGCCACCGTGACCTGCCCTCGCGCAGGCGTTGCGCCTTCAGCGCTGCTCTGAGCCATCGCGCTTGGAGCAGCGCTCAAAAACAATAGCCCGATCAGGAATAAGACGCCGAACAGACTTGACGTTGTGCGAGGAAATGCAGAGTGCAAGCTCAAACTCCTTTCGTCAATGTACACGGCAGGGGCGACGCATGCGTCGCCCCTGTGTCCCTGTGTTAATCTTTAAGTCCGTCAGACATTGTTGACTTCAGGCTATTTGGGCATCTGCTTCAGCGCTGTATAGACAGGCAGAGGATTCCAGTTCCTGTCCACAATGCCCCACTGGGCCTTTTCGGTGCCGTCGGCCACGACCCGGAAGTTCAAGTTCCACAGGAACGCCGGGCCGACCCAGCCCCAGTTCTTCATCATCTGGAAGGCCTCGACCGTCCACTGCGCCTGTTCGGTGAAGTCGTTGTCGTCGGCGTAGCGATAGCGCGGGTCATAGGCGCCGCCCGCCGCCCAGCCGAACTCGGTGGGCCAGATCTTCTTGTTGCCCGCGCCGTAGACGTTCATGATATTGCGATAGCCCTCCATGGTGCTGCGGAAGCTCCAGGAATGGTGGGGAGAATCGCAGGCGCCGTTGAAGGTGTTGCCGTGTTTCTGGATCGCCTCGCAGGCGTTCTCCCACGTGACGGACGGCGGCACGTTGTAGCCGCTCGGGTGCGCGCCGACGGCGTCCAGATAGTTGTTGGCGCCGGCCTTGAACATCTCTTCGAGATAGGTGAAGTCGTCCATGGCGTAGGGCGGGTTGTTGCCGGCCGGCGTGAGCGCGCCGCTCACCACCGTCATGGAAGGGCAGGCGCTCTTGATGGCGTTGTAGGAGACGGCCAGCAATTGCACATACTCGGCAGGGTTGAGCGGCTTGTTGCCCCACTCGTAGTGTAGGTTCTGCTCGTTCCACACCTCGATCGCCTTGAGCGACTTGCCGCAGTAGCGGCCGGCGATGGCGCCCAGGAAATTGGCGAAGGTCTGCGGGTCTTGCGGCGGCCCACCGACGCTGCGGTCGAAGCCCGGCTCGCGCGCCCAGTCCGGCGCGTTGACGACGCTGAAGAGCACGCTCACCCCGCGGCTGCCCGCCGCCTCGACGATCTCGTCCATATTCGGCCAGTCGATCTGGCCAGGGCCGCCCGCCTCGAAGCGTTTCCATTCGATCTGCTGCTTGATCCAGTTGAAGCCAAGATCGTTCACAGCGTCAAGGATGCGCCAGATCTGTCCGTTGTCGACGGCGTGCACCTGAATGCCGTAGCCGAAGCCCTGTCCTCCAGAAGGCGCAGCGACGGGTGCAGGGGCTGCGGCGGCCGCCACCGGCTCCGGTTGAGGGGCCGCCGCTTGTGCAGGCGCAGGAGCCGCCGCTGCGGGAGGCTCCGGTATATTTTGCGCCACGGCGATTGCATCGCGGTTGCCGCTGATGGTGGCGAGCTGGGCAATCACCCAGCCGTTGCGGTTGCCAAATTCGATCTGCCACCAGTCGGCGTTGGGCGTCCTGCCGGTGACTTTGTAAGATTGCCCCGGCGTCACCTGGCCGAGCACGTTGAAGGTGGTGCCCGGCCCCTCGCGCACGTTCACGATCTGATCGACGGAAAGCATGGCGGCGGCGACCGCCTCTGCAGAAACGTCGGCTTTTCGGCTTGCCGCCAGAGCCAGCACAGCCGATTTGGGGCTGGTCAGGGCGGTGCCGTTGGCGTTGACCAACTGCGCGTCGACGCGCAGCGAGCCGCTCGCCGCAGACGAAACCTGGAACGTCGTCCTGGGGCTATCCAGCGGGCGAATCTGTTGGCCAAGCACGCTGCCGTCCTCGGCGTAGAGCGTGTACGCCACCGCCATCTGCGCTGCGGGCGCCGACGAAGTGGCCTCGCCCATCTGGAAGCGCTGCAACACCTGTAAGGTCGCCGGGTCGATGTCGCCGTTCGCCGGCATCTGCAAGGTCACATTTGTGACGTTGTACTTGCGCAGCAGATCGAGTTTGCGTCCCAGGCTGCCGGCGGTCTCGATGTAGACGGTGCGCTGCAGCCCTTGATCGTCGATGTACGTGTAGTAATAGATGCCCAGGTTGTCGTCCCACTGCACCTGACCCTGCAGGCGGGGATTGTCGAGGCTGATCACGACGTTGCCGTCCTCGCCGGCTTCGGCGGCGATCGAACCCAGGAGCGGCGCGAGCGCCTCTTGATAGCCTTTCAAGAGCAGATAGTTGCCGCTGCGCTCGACCGAATGAGCCGGCAGCTCGATGGCAAGTTTGCTGGGGCCGATTTCATCTGTGGCATAGGCCAGCAACAGCTCCATTTCGCCGCCCGGCGCGTAGGCGCGCGGGTCGATCGGCGCCGGCACGATCACCGTCGTGGCCGCTTGGCTGAGCGCGCGCCAGTCGTAGCCGCCGGTGTTCCATTGCTCTGCAGAGATGGGAATGGCCGGCTCGACGCGCACGGCGAGCGTTTTGTTGTGGGCCGCCAGTCGTTCCGCTACGCGCGCAATGAAGCGGGCGTAATCTGCTCGCGCGCTCGGCACGGCGTCGACGCCGCGGTAATCGATCAACAGGCCCGGGTAGCCGTTGGCGAGCGCCAACTGCTCCAGGGTCATCAGCTGATTGTCCTGCAGACCTGGGTCGATCAACAAGTTGTTGATCAGGTCCGTGCGCACCGTCTGCCCTTCGACGTTGGTGATGATCGGAACGGTGTTGCCGGTGTTGGGAGGCGCCTGACCGTCGAGGCCGCCGTCCCCACGCAAATTCAACACGCCGCGCGCCTCGTTGGTGACCACCGCGCCCTGGGGCAACCGACCGTCCAACCCAAGGTTGAGCGTCACCGAAGGCACGCCCGGCAACGTCTGCACTACGACAAAATCGCGCGGCACATAATCCAGGCGAGATTCGATGACGTCGGCTTCCGGCAACACGCGCGCAGGCATATGGCGCCACGTCTCGCCGGTCCATTCATAGACGGCGAGCGTCTCATAGGGCAGGCTGTCATTCGGAATCGGGATCGTGACGATTGTCTGCAGCGGCGCGCGGCCACGCACTTCGACGTGATAGACCGGGCTCTTGACAATCAAGGTGTCCGGCAAATTCTGCGCCGCTTTGTACATCCGTTCACCCGCGCGGCCTTCAATGAAATTGACGCGAGGCGTGCTGGTGATCTTGGCCTGAAAATTGGCCAGGACGCCTTCCGCCGGGAAATTGACGGTGGTTCCATCGGGGTCCATAATGGCGCCGCCGGTGGCGGCGTTGATGCGCTCAAAGGTGAACGCCTGCAGGCGATCGAGGAGGCTGACCGGGGGAAGCAACAGGATGGCGACGAGCAAGCCAGGGATCAAAATAAAGGTCACCAACCAGGCTGCTGGCCCTTCGAGCATCCGACCCATGCCGCCGGACGACGGAGGGCGTCGATCGAGCCGAGTATTCTGCATAGTTTGTCCACTCCTTCAAAAAACTGAGCTTACCGGTTCACTTTCCATCGGAGAATCAGACTGGCGACGATGCTCGTATCAGTATCATTTGTAATGATTCCTCTTCCACAAGCGCCCGCCTACTCTCTCGCTTGCAGGCGCGCCTCAGTCGTCCTGATGCGCAAACCTCTAGGAACACGGTCAAGCTGCTATCTTAGCATACGGTGAAATGTGCGCCAAAAAGGCGGAGGATGGTTGAAAATTCGCCCCCTGTTTTTTCTCGATGGTATACTTTACGATATGTCCTATGAATTGTCTGACGACCTGTCGCATTTGGATGCGTCGCTGCGTCCCCACCGCTGGCTCGAGCGTCTGTTGCTGCTGATTTTCCTTCTCTGTTTGCTCGTTGGCCTTGGCGCACTTGCGCTTTTTTTCGTCGTTCGCAACAGCGCCCAGCCTTCTTTGAACGTCGATCCGCTGCGTTCGGTTCGCGTAAATTTGATCAGCCCCTCGATTGCCTTGCGTCAGTTGAGCGGAGATGGGGCGGCGGCTCTGGCAGCCCAGACGATCCAGGCCGGTTATCTGGAGACTGCTCGCGCCATATTGACCTACGCGACGGACATTTCGCCGGTGGAGCGCAGCGCTCGCCTGAGCCATCTTGCGCGCGCTTATCTGGCGGCCGGTCAAGGCGACGCCGCCGCTCAGGTGTACGCCCAGGTGATCTCCGACGCCATTCTGGAAGACGCGATACCGCTCACGGAGCGGGTTCACCTGCTTAAATTGAGCGCAGACGGCCTGTACAAAACAGGTTTTGAGGACGCCGCCGTCGACGCCGCCACGCAGGCGTTGCGCATCGCGGTGCAGGCGCCCGAGCTTCTCCCCGCCCAGCGCAGCGCACTTTTCAATGACCTGCGCGCCATCGTTGAACAATTCGACCGTTCCAATCCCGCTGTGGAGTCGCTGCGCTTCCAGTTGCGCGACTATGCGCGCAACCCTTATCTTACCGGCGTCGGCCTGGTCGTGACGCCAACTTTGGCGACGTTTCCTCAACAGATCGCCTACGATTCTTTGACGCAAGAAAAGATCGCTGCGCGACGGCAGGCCGCCCGCATCCTGGCGGATCGCATCGCTTTCACCGGCGGCGTCGACATCGAGCCGGAGCGACAGGCGCTCGCACAGGCGTTGCTGGAGGAAGACCAGGCGCGCGCTCGCTTTTATCAAGACCCCGGCGAGCTTTCGCGCGAGCAACAGCTATGGCTCTGGCTCGATCATCGCGCCTGGCTGGTGGAAAAAGCGCGCATCGCCCTGCAGGGGTACGGGATCTCGATTCTGCCGCAATGGGAGAGCGAGCTGGATGTCATTCTCAACCAGTTGAACGCGGATCACGTCTTTCTGAATTCATTGATGACGGCTTTTGTGGTCGATCAGCCCACTGCAACGCAAAGGCTGCTGCTTCAGGTGGAAAGTCACCACTGGACGGCGGCGCAGGCCATGCGCGGGCTGTATCCGAACGCTCCGACGAACGACATCGGCGAGCTGTTGCGCAGCCTTCAGGAGGAGCTTCGGCGCGAGGGAGCGCCGTTGGCGCTGCCCGTGAGCTTCGACCCTGCCGCAACGCCGCCTGGGTTTCGCATCCAACCGGCCCCATGACCGGAGAACGCCCATGAGCGAACTGGACAATCTCGAGCTCTACGCTTTCAGCCGTCTCTATGACCGCGCCGGCGATCCGACGCATCCTGCGCGCGGGCTGAAAGCAGCGCAGGAATGGCTCGCCCGACAACCGAATCGATTCTCCTCTGCGGCGCCGCGCTTCCATCTCCCTTATGACGTGCGACCGCTGGCCAACGCCGTCGCACACCTGTGCGCGCCCGGAGCCGAGCCGGCGGCGACGGTCGGAGACGGCGTAGACGCGCTCGACCTGCGGGGTCTTCTCCATTTCGACGAGCATCCTGCTTACACTTTCACTTTTTTATGGGCGCTGGCCAGAGCGGCGCTAGGACAGGCTTCAGCGCCGCCTGCGCTTGACCTGGCCTGGCTGCAGAGCCTGACGCCGACGACGCCCTTTGCAGCCAATCCCGCCAAACAACTGGCGCAGCGCTGCTATGCGCGCGTGCCACTGCTGTGGGCAGAGGAAAGCTGGCAGAGCGAAATCGCCCACGACTGGCGGCTGCGCATCTTGCGCTACGCCGAAAGCGCCGCCATTGTCGCCGATTTCAGCGAAATGCAGCATGGATGGAGCATGGCGCGCTTCCCCAATTTTTGGATAAACGCCCTCTGCGTGGTGAAGATCGGCGCCATCGCCTCAGACAATGAGGCGCAGGCGAATATGCTGCAGTCTATTTTGCAGAAAAGACGATTTAATGCAATCCAGGTTGATGCACCCGGCGGCGACCCTGTGACGCGCGCAGTGCACCTGCTCTATTTCGGCGAATGGGCGGCGCTCTACCTGGCCGCCTTGTACGGCGTCGAGCCAGAGGCGCGTGTGCCGCTGCAGCTGCTCGGCCTGATCGACGGGCGAACGTCATGAAAACGTCGGAGGGGCGGGAGGCAAAAGGCGTTTGACAGGGCGCAAACTTCGGCGTATACTGAAACTGCAAGGTTAACAAAGAGTTAATTCGTTAACAAGAGGTTGATGCTTCCCTGCGAGTTTTTGCTATTGTCGTTCCTTTGTTCTGTACGCTGTGGCGATGAATCGTTGTGCGTCAAGGAGGGCGCAGAGGTGTGACGATCAAAACGCCAATTGTAAGCCTTCAATCGATATGTCAATGAACCGCCCAGTGCGCGCTTGCGCCTGGGTTTTTTGTTCTGTTCGCTTCAGAAATAACAGCCAATCCATTCAGGTCTCTCATTCAACGAAAGGATCGAATCATGGACTCAGCGGTGAGCAGAATCCTCAAGGCCAGACAATATGCGGCGGAACGCGACCATCGCGTCAAGATGCACAGCTTCGAGGTCGAACTGCACGGCGACAACCATACACACCTGATCCGCTACGACCACGGGCAATGGCTGTGCGACTGCGAAGAGTTTCAACTGCGCAGGGTCTGCGCGCATGTCATGGCGATGGAGGAGATTCTCGGCGATTCCGTAGAGCCAGCGACTTACGCAGTGGCGCGCTGAATCAGCCGATGGGCTGAACGGCGCGTCCCTGCCTTGCATCAAAAGCAACTGAATATGGAATGCTGGGGGGCAGAACACTGCCCCCTGGTTTTTGCTTTGGTCTTTTACGGTCGTTGTTGGGCGTCAAATTCGCAGAAAAATTTTCGCAAAAGGTTTGGATGCTATTCTCTGTCTGTGATATGCTGCACGTTGGCTTGACAGGCGTATCAAGGGAGTGGAACTGGGCTTGAAACGAAATCTACAAATAGCGCTGGGCCTGGTCGTCAGCGCACTTTTTATCTACTGGGCGCTGCCTGGCCTGCATCTTCCCACCGTGATGGAGGCGCTGCAGACGGCGAATTACGGATGGCTCTTTCCCGGCGTCGCCGTCTATATGGTCGGATTGGGGGTGCGCACCTGGCGCTGGCAATACATCTTGCGGCCGGTCAAACAGGTTCCTGTGAAGACGCTGTTCCCGATGGTCTGCATCGGTTACTTTGGCAACAACGTCTTTCCCTTTCGGGCTGGAGAGCTTCTGCGCTCTTATGTGCTGAAACGACGCACCAACATCGCCATCACCACGAGCCTGGCGACGGTGATTATCGAGCGCGTCACCGACGGGCTGGTGATGCTGCTCTTCGTTTTTTTGGCGCTTCCTTTTGCGCCGATGCCGCCGTTCTTTCGCAATATCGTCGTGGCGACGACGGCGTTGTTTTCGCTGGCGACGCTGTTGTTTATGTGGATGGCGATCCAACCGGAGCGCGTGGAGCGATTCTACGCTCTGCTGGCCGGCGCTGCGTTGCGCGGCCGTTTACGCCAGCGCGCAGACGCGCTGTACGAGCGCTTCATGCTCGGACTGCGCAGTCTGCGCCACCCTTCGGACGTGATCATGATCTTCTTCACCAGCGTTTTGATCTGGCTTTTGGAGACGGTGAAATATTGGTTCGTCATGCACGCCTTTGATTTTTCAGTCAGCTTCGTTGTCTTGATGTTGATGAACGGTTTGGTCAACCTGGCGACGACGCTGCCGGCTGCGCCTGGTTACATCGGCACGTTCGATGCGCCGGGCATCAAGACGCTGGAGGCCTTCGGAGTGAACGCCTCGGTCGCCGCCAGCTATACGTTCACGCTCCACGCCGCGCTGTGGGCGCCGGTGACGCTGCTCGGCGGCTATTATTTCTGGCGCGAACACCTGCGCCTCAGCGACATCGAGGCGGCTCAACGCCAGGCCGAAGCGGCGTCGGCGCCGGCCGAAGCGTCCGAGAGCGAAAAGTCGGCGGACTCTTCTGCGCAAATCTTCTGTGCGAAGAAGTGAGTGAATAAGATCAGCACTGGGGTGGAATGAAACTATGTGTGCACAACAGAATGGGAGAAGAAATATGCGCAACATCGCAGTGGCAGGCACCGGCTATGTGGGTCTCTCCACCGGCACCTGTTTCGCAGATATGGGCAACAACGTCACCTGCATCGACATCAACGAAGAAAAGATCGCCATGTTGAAGCGAGGTGAGTCGCCTATCTACGAGCCAGGGCTGAGCGAGATGATCGTGCGCAACATGAAGGCCGGACGTCTGCACTTCACCACCAGCTATGAAGAGGCGCTCAAGGACGCCGAGTTCATCTTCATCTGCGTAGGCACGCCAAGCGGCGTCGACGGCGAGGCGGACCTGCAATATGTGCGCATGGCCGCCGAGTCGGTCGCCCGCGCCATGACCCATCCCCTGATCGTGATCAATAAGAGCACCGTGCCCGTCGGCACCGGCGATTGGGTGGCCGACATTATTCGCCGCAGCCAGCCGGAGCCGATCGATTTCTCCGTGGTGAGCTGTCCTGAATTCACGCGCGAGGGCTCGGCCATTTACGACTTCATGAACCCCGATCGCGTCGTGATCGGCAGCCGCGACCCAGAGGCGGCGGAGCGAGTGGCGCAGCTTCACCTGCCGCTGCGCACGCGCATCATCATGACCGATCTGCGCACGGCCGAGATGATCAAATACGCCAGCAACGCCTTCCTGGCCACCAAAATCAGCTTCATCAATGAGATCGCCGTGATCTGCGAGAAGCTCGGCGCCGATGTGCGCGAAGTGGCGGAAGGGATGGGGTTCGATCGTCGCATCGGCTCGCAGTTTTTGAACGCCGGCCTCGGCTACGGCGGCAGCTGCTTCCCCAAAGACGTCAAGGCGCTCGAACACATGGCGCTGGTGCACGGCTCGCATCCGTCGTTGCTGCGCGCCGTGATCGACATCAACCGCGACATGCGGCGCTGGGCGGTCTACAACCTGCGCGAGCTGCTCGGCGGCAAGCTGGACGGCAAGCGCATCGGCCTGATGGGGCTGGCTTTCAAACCCAACACCGACGACATCCGCGAGGCGCCGGCGCTGGAGATCGCCCACATGCTGCGCAATGAGGGTGCGCTCGTCTCCGGCTACGACCCGGTGGCGATGGCCAACGTGGCGCGCGTGGATAAACAGATCCGTCTCGCTGAGGACGCCTACGACCTGGCGGCGGGGGCCGACGCCCTCCTCGTCTGCACCGAGTGGAACGAGTTCAAGCAGCTCGACCTGCTGCGGCTGCGCGACCTGATGGCGCAGCCGATCCTGGTGGACGGCCGTAACATCTATGAGCCGGACATGATGGTCTCGCTCGGCTTCAAATATCGAGGCGTCGGCCGCGTGCCGCGCAACGCCAACGGCGCGTAATGCCCGGGCCCCCGTCGCGGATGCGTTCTATGCTCGATTCTCTGATTCAAACTACGCTTGACAACGGCCTGCAGGTCATTGTGCGCCCCAGCCGCCGCGCGCCGGTCGCCAGTTTTTGGGTGTTTTACCGCGTCGGCAGCCGCATCGAGACGCCAGGCTGCACCGGCGTCAGCCACTGGGTGGAGCACATGCTCTTCAAAGGCACGCCGCGCTACCCGCGCGGAGAGTTCGACAAAGCCGTGGCACGCGCGGGCGGCGTCTTCAACGGCATGACGGGGCAGGACTGGACGGTCTATTTCGAGACGCTGCCCGCCGACCGCATCGAGCTGGCGCTGCAGGTCGAGAGCGACCGCATGGTGAACGCCGTCTTCGACCCGCAAGAGACGGAGCTGGAGCGCACCGTCATCCTGAGCGAGCGCGAGGGCAGCGAAAACAACGAGTTCTATCGTCTGCATGAGGAGGTCCAGGCGGCGGCCTTTCTGGAGCACGGCTACCGCAACCCGATCATCGGCTGGCCTTCCGACCTGCGCACCCTGACGCGAGAGGCGCTCTACGCACATTATCGCACCTACTACGCGCCCAACAACGCAGTCGTAGTTGTGGCAGGCGACTTCGAGCCGGAGCCCATGCTGGCGCAGGTGGAGCAGTATTTCGGAGGGCTGAAGCCCGGCCCCGCAGCGTCGCCGCTCTGCATCGAAGAGCCGCCGCAGCGCGCCGAGCGGCGCATCCTCTTGCGCGGAGAGGACCCCACCGCCTATTTCTTGCAGGTCTTTCACGCGCCGCCCGCCCTGCACCCGGACTTTTTCCCTTTCGTCGTGCTCGATTCGGTGTTGGGCGGCGCCAAGGGCATGGGGCTCTTCGGCGGCAGCGCCAACAACCGCAGCAACCGCCTTTACCGCGCGCTGGTGGAGCGGCAGCTCACCGTGGACGTCGCCACCAGCTTTGGCCCCACCATCGACCCGGGCCTCTTCTCGATCAGCGCAACGTTGGCGCCCGGCGTCGAACATCGGGCGGTCGAAGAGGCGATCTGGAGCGAACTGGAAGCCATCCAGCGCCATGGCGTGACCGCAGCCGAGATGGAAAAAGCCATCAAACAGACGCGGGCGCAGTTCGCCTACAGCAGCGAAAGCGTCACCTATGAGGCGTATTGGCTGGGCTTCAGCCAGGTCGTCGCCACGCTGGACTGGCTGGCGAATTGGAGCGAGCGGCTGCAGGCGGTCACGGCCGAGGATGTGCAGCGCGTCGCCGCCTTGTATCTGCAACGTCGCGGCCAGACGGTGGGCTATTACATCCCCGACGGGGAGGTGCAGGGATGAACGCTCACACCGATGCGCTGCCCGGCCCGGAAACGATTTTCCAGACAAGGCTGCCCAACGGCCTGACGATCCTGGTGCGGGAAAATCACGCCTCGCCGGTGGTCGCGCTGCAAGGCTCGTTGCGCGTTGGCTCTGCGCACGAAGCGCCGCACCAGGCGGGGTTGGCGGCCTTTGTCGCCAACATGCTCACGCGCGGCAGCGAGCGCTATGACTACGACGCCTTCAACGCCGCAGTCGAAAACGTCGGCGCCTCGCTCACCGCCTCCGCCGACATCCACAGCACGGATTTCTCCCTCACCTCGTTGTCCGAGGATTTTGAGCGTCTGCTGGCGTTGCTGGCCGATCTGATGCGACGCCCCACCTTCCCCGAAGAGCACATCGAGCGGCTGCGCCAGATGAAGTTGGTGCGCATTCAGGAACGGGAACAGGATACGGCCAGCGTCGCCGCGCGGCGGTTCAACGAAACCCTCTTTGGCCGCGAACATCCGTACGGACGCATGACGGAGGGGTATCTGGAGACGGTGGCCGCATTGAAGCGGCAGGACATGGTCGACTTCCATCGGCGCTATTTTTCGCCGCAGGGCGCCGTGCTGGCGATTGCCGGCGACGTCGAGGCGCAACGCGCCGTGGACGTGATCGGCGAGCTGTTCGGAGATTGGGAGGCGTCCGCCGTCCTCTCGCCGCCGATTGAACGCGCGCGCATTGACGGCGGGCGTCGACTGCATGCAAGCCTGCCCGGCAAGGTGCAGAGCGACATCGTCATCGGCGCCTACGGCGTGCGCCGCCGCGACCCTGACTTTTACGCCGTGCGCGTGGCCAACTCCATCCTGGGCCAATTCGGCATGATGGGGCGGTTGGGCGAGCGCGTGCGCGAGCAGCAAGGGCTGGCGTACTACTGCTACAGCACTTTCATCGCCGAACAGGAGGATGGCGTCTGGTTCGCTGCGGCCGGCGTCAATCCTGCGGACGTCGAAGCCGCGGTCGAAAGCATTCTCGATGAATTCAGACGCCTCTGCACGGAGCCGGTCAGCCCGGAGGAGCTTTCCGACAGCCAGGCGTATCTCACCGGCGTCGTGCCGTTGACGCTGGAGACCAACGAAGGCGTCGCCTCCACCTTGCTCAGCATGGCGTGGCACGACCTGGGACTGGACTACCTGCAGCGCTATCCGTCGTTGATTGACAGCGTCACTGCAGAGGATGTGCAGCGCGTGGCGACGGAATATCTCCAGCCGGAGCGCTGCGTAATCTCCATTGCAGGGCCGGATGCAGATGAACTCGACGCCTTGCAGGAATAGTGCAGGCATCCCATTGCCGCTAAGGATGGACAGCCATGGTGCGCACCGGTGTGGACATCATTGAAATTGAGCGGGTGCGCGCGGCCATTGAGGCGCATGGCGAGCGCTTCCTGCGTCGCGTCTACACCGATGCAGAGCGAGTCTGTTGCGGCGATCGCGTCGAGTCGCTGGCGGCGCGGTTCGCCGCCAAAGAGGCCGTCGCTAAGGCGCTCGGCGTCGGCGTCTGGCGAGAGGGCGTGGGGTGGACGGACATCGAAGTGCTGCGCGACGAGCGAGGCGCGCCGACGTTGCGTCTGCATGGCGCGGCGGCCGCGCTCGCCGCCGAACTAGGGCTGACCACTTGGTCGATCAGCTTAAGCCATCACCGCACGCAGGCGATTGCCTTTGTGATTGCAATGCGTGAAGCATAAGAGGTTGAGAGGAGCCTATGGCGGATTTCATTCAGGTCATCACCACCGTAGACAGCGAAGAAGATGCGCAAAACATCGCCGGCGCCGTCGTCGGCGAGCGGCTGGCGGCCTGCGCGCAAATCATCGGGCCGATCTCCAGCGTCTATCACTGGAATGACGCCATTGAGAACGCCGAAGAATGGATGCTCGTGATCAAAAGTCGCAGCGATCTCTTCCCGGAATTGAGCGGCCTGATCCAGCAGCTTCATCCCTACGATGTGCCGGAAATTTTGGCGACGCCCATCGTCGCCGGCGGCGCCAGCTATCTGGAGTGGATGGCCGGCCAGCTCAAACGATCTGCAAACCGATTGTAAAGAGGACACAAGTCCATCCAGGTTAGGCTGACGGCGTCAAATCGGGTATAATTTGATGCTGAAAGTAGAGATCACGGTAGAGGTGCAGGAGCCTTTTGGATGGATGACAATCTGGAGTTTCCTCGCAACGACTCGTCCGATTCCGGCGCCGATGACGGCGCTATGGGCGAAGCGTCCAAAGGAGGGAGCGGAGCAACGGGCGTCAACGGCAACGGCGCAGCAATCAACGGCGACAACTTCCATATCGGCAACGTGCGCAACGTCCTGATCGAGCAGGAGATGCGCACCGCCTATCTCGATTACGCCATGAGCGTGATCGTGGCGCGCGCGCTGCCCGACGCCCGCGACGGCCTGAAGCCCGTGCATCGGCGCATCCTGTACGCCATGCACGACATGGGGTTGGGGCCGACCAGCCCCTATAAGAAGAGCGCCCGCATCGTCGGCGAAGTGCTCGGCAAATATCACCCGCACGGCGACTCCGCCGTCTACGACGCCATGGCGCGCATGGCGCAGGACTTCAGCCTGCGCTATTGCCTGGTCGATGGTCAGGGCAACTTCGGCTCAATCGACGGCGACAGCCCGGCGGCGATGCGTTACACCGAGGCGCGGCTCTCGCGCATCGCCGAGACCATGCTCCAGGACATCGACATGGACACGGTGGACTGGACCAACAATTTCGACGACAGCCTGCAGGAGCCGACCGTCCTGCCCGCCATGCTGCCCAACCTGCTCGTCAACGGCACGAGCGGCATCGCCGTCGGCATGGCCACCAACATCCCGCCCCACAACCTTGGCGAAATCGCCGACGCAGTCGCCTATGTGATCGACAACTGGGAGCGCCGCAACGAGATCGGCCTGGAAGAGCTGATGCAGTTCGTCAAAGGGCCGGACTTTCCGACCGGCGGCATCATCCTCGGCTCGGAAGGCATCAAGCAGGCCTTCGCCACCGGCCGCGGCAAAATTCTGGTGCGGGCGAAGACCTCCATCGAAGAGCTGCGCGGCGGGCGTTTCGCCATCATTGTCACCGAGATCCCCTATCAGGTCAACAAATCCAACCTGATCGAACGCATGGCCGAGCTGGTGCGCGAGGACAAGCTCGATATGATCAGCGACATCCGCGATGAGTCCGACCGCACGGGCATGCGCATCGTCATCGAACTCAAGCGCGGCGCGGCGCCCAAAAAAGCGCGCAACCGCCTCTTCAAACAGACGCAGCTGCAGACCTCCTTCGGCGTCAACATGCTGGCGCTGGTCAACGGCGAACCGGTGACCCTGAGTCTGCGCCGCGCCCTGGTCGTCTACATCGAACATCGCTTCGACGTATTGACGCGGCGCACGCAGTTCCAGCTTGCCAGGGCGCGCGAGCGCGCTCACATCCTGGAGGGATTGCGCATCGCCCTCGAATTCCTGGACGAGGTGATCGCCACCATTCGCCAGAGCGAAAGCGCCGACGCCGCTCGCACTGCGCTCATGGAGCGCTTCGGGCTGTCACAGGTGCAGGCGCAGGCGATTCTCGACATGCAGCTGCGCCGCCTGGCTGCGCTCGAACGTCAGAAGATCGAGGACGAGTATCAGGAGACGCTGGCGCGCATCGCCTATTACGAAGACCTGCTTGCGCACCCGGAAAAAATCCGCGGCCTCATTCGGGAAGACATCCTGTCGCTGAAAGAGCGCTTCGGCGACCCGCGGCGCACGCTCATTGTCCACGACGCCAACGGCGAGTTCAGCGATGAAGACCTGATCGCCCAGGACAACGTCCTGATCAGCTACAGCGCCGGCGCCTACATCAAACGCATGAGCGTGGAGTCCTTCCGCGCCCAGAATCGCGGGGGACGCGGGGTGAAGGGCATGACCACGCGCAACGAGGACGAGGTGGTCGATCTGCTCTTCGCCCGCACGCTCGACCATATCCTGTTCTTCACCAATAAAGGCCGCGTCTACTCCAGCCGCGTCTATGAGCTGCCCGAAGGCAACCGCACCTCGCGCGGCATGCACATCGCCAACGTGCTCAACCTCATGCCGGACGAAACGGTGACAACCATGCTCGTTGTGCCCGATTTCGAGATGGCGGAGTACATCACCTTGTTGACGCGCCAGGGGCGCATCAAGCGCATGGACCTCAACGCCTTCGCCAACATCCGCTCCACCGGTCTGATCGCCATGACGCTGGAAGAGGGAGACTCGCTGGACTGGGCGCGGCTCACCAAAGGCGGCGAGGATTTCATCGTCGTCACCCGTCGCGGCCGCGCGCTCCGCTTCAATGAAGAGGATGTCCGCCCCATGGGCCGCACTGCGGCCGGCGTGATGGCGATCCGCCTGCAAGGCGAAGGCGATGAGGTGGTGGGCTTCGACGTCGTCAAGCCCCACGCCGACCTGCTCGTAATCCACGCCCAGGGCTATGGCAAGCGCACCCCCCTGCGTGAATACAGCGTCCACGGCCGCTACACGCAGGGCATCTGGGCGACCGACTACACGCGCCTGGAGGAGATCGGCCCGATCGTGGCCGCCCGCGTGGTGGAGCCGAGCGACCAGATCACCGTCATGACCGCCAACGGCATCGTGTTGCGCACGCCGGTCAGCGGCATTCGCGTCGCCGGCCGTATGACGCGGGGCGTGCGCGTCGTCAACCTGCTCGACGGCGACAGCGTGGCCGCCGTGGCGGTGATGACGCACGACGACCTGAATCGCGGAGTCGATGACGGCGGCGAAACCGGCGTAGACCTCGTCCTGAACGGTGGAGATGGGACAGGCGAAACCGGCGTCGAGCCATCCGGCGAAGGCGTTGCAGTCGTCAGGGAAGCATCTTCTTTCGACCTGGAGTGATATGTCGGCCTCCTTTGCGACGCTCCAGAAGCCAGGCTATCAATGGGCCTACATCCCCTCTCGTCAGCCGGCGCTGATCGCAGAGACGTTGGTCGCCTTCGCCAACAGCGAAGGAGGCTGGTTGGTGCTGGGCGTTGACGCCGACGGCGCAGTGGGGGATTTCATGACCGACGATGAGTTGGCCGACGCCGTGCGCGCGGCGGAGCGGATGTGTCGCCCTCCGGTGCGCACGGTGGATTGGCAGCAGCGCGAGCTGGCGGGTGGCGCCGTCGCCATCGTGCGCGTCGAACGCAGCGCCGAGCTGCACGCGTTGGAGGACGGTCGCGTGCTCGTGCGGCGTGGGGCGGAGAACGTCCCCGCCAGCGGCGAAGAGATCGAGCGGCTGATGGCGAGCCGTCCGGTCGGCGACTTCGAGCTGCAGCCCGTGGCCGGCGCCACGCGCGACGACCTGGACGACGACATCATCGACGAATACCTGGAGCGCCGTCAGAAGCGCAACCCTCGCCAGGCGATCTTACCCAAGGACAAGCTGTTGCAGCAGATCGGCGCGTTGACGGCGGATCGCGTCCCGACCGTCTCCGGCCTCCTGCTCTTCGGCAAGGAGCCGCAGCTCTTCATGCCCCAAAGTCGCGCCGTCTTCGTGAAATTCTCCGACACCCAACCGCGTGGCCCGGAAGGCGCGCTCGGCTATGGCCGTCGCGAGGAGTTCACCGGCGCCTTGCCACTCATCATCGACCGCGCCTGGCGCGTCATTTGGGAGGAAATGGACAAGCGCGCAGTCGTGCGCGGCCTGCAGCGCCATGAAGAGACGGAATACCCTTCCACCGCAGTGCGCGAGGCGCTCGTCAACGCCGTGGCGCACCGCGACTATCGCATCACCGGCCGCGGGATTGAAATCCGCATGTACACCGATCGCATGGAGATCACCAGCCCCGGCGGACTGCCTGCGCACATCACGCTGGAAAATCTGGTCGAAGAGCACTACAGCCGCAACCCTCGCATCGTCAACGGTCTCTATCAGTGGGGATACATTGAAGAGCTAGGCTTGGGCATCGACCGCATGATCGAGGACATGGTCAAAGCCGGTCATCCGCCGCCCAAATTCGAGTGCCCTGGTCATCGCTTCACCGTCATCCTCTACAATGCTCGCGACCAGGCGCGTGCGGCGCAACCCTGGGAAAGCAACATGAACGAGCGCCAGCTCAAAGCGCTTGAATACGTCCAACAGCACGGCGCCATCACCAACAGCGAGTATCGCCAACTCTGCCCGCACGTCGGCGCCGAAACGCTGCGCCTCGACTTGGCCGACATGGTCACGCGCGGCATCCTGCTCAAGATCGGCGACAAACGCGGCACGCGCTATATCCTGAAATAATCTCTAGGGGGGCGTCGATGGAGTCGGTCGAAACGCCGTGGACCGTCGCCTTGACCCGTCGACTATCGCCGTCGTAGACGAAGCCGGCGCTACCTGCCCTTACAGCGTGCCGGCTTGCGGCGTCAAACGGGCTCTTCCGGCGCAGCGCTTGCCTCTGGCGGCTATGGCCGGTCATCCTCCGAGGGTTGGAGGTCTCCGAGCCGTTGGAGTTCTTCCTTCAGCCACGCAAACTGCTCCGGCGTGATGCCCGTCGCCGTGGTGATGAGCGACCACTCGGCGCCGACCGCCAACAGGCTCTCAATCGTCTCGATTTTGCCTTTGATCTCGCCTTTCTGCAGTCCTTCCTGGAGCCCTTCTTTGCGTCCTTCCTGTCGCAACTCCTCAGCGTAGGTCAGCATATCCCCTCCTGTCTCCGGCGCAAGGCGCTTGACCTGCGCCGCAAACTCGTTCACCACCCGATGCTCCTGCGTCGACGCCAGGTAAATCACAAAGACCGCCACGTAGTCTAGCCCGCCTGTGCGCGTCAGCTGCGCCACCAACGGCGCCGCCAGCCGCAGCGCCTCGCGCACGCGCTTCTGATAGACTGTCATCATCTCCCGCACGCCTGCGGCGAAGAGGTCGGCGAACTCGGTCGAATAGCGCCACTCGCTCTCGCCCTGATAGAAGACCACCGGCGCAATCGCTGGCAGCTCGCTCCGCCTTCTCGACGTGGAGAAGACAGTGCGGAAGAGCTTGTCGTGCGGCTGTTGCACGCCAGCGTTCATGAGGTCTATTGCACCATGGAACAGGAGAGATGGGAGGAAGTCGCACAGAGAGGATGTGCTCGCTCGTGGATGCCGCACCTGACGCAAAGCGAGTGAAGCCGAAGGGGTGGCAGTGCAACTCGCAAGTCTGCGTCGTTGTGCTGATCGTGTGACGACGCTAGGCCCCGGTTTGCTCTTCACTTCCTCCAGAACGACCGAAAACTTCATCTAAAAAGGTCTGCGCATCGAGACCGGCCTGCCAGCGTCGATGCCACTCTACATAGTCGTCAAGTCGAGAGCGGGGTAAGGATAGGAAGCGAGCAGCTTCCACCGGCCCTAAAGCCTCTAACAGCGCCTCAATGCCTCGACGCACGACCATTTCTTCAGACAAATAGGTTTGAGAAGTCATCGTAGATCTTCCTTATCGCAATAGGCGGTCGGCGCACCACACCAAACTCTCACGTCAGCGTGCTGTAGTTGGCGAAGCAAACGGTCGTCTACCGTGATAAAATCGCTGCCGGACAGTTCAGCGAAAGCTACACGGGCGGCATCTGCAACCCCGATTCCGTATTGCAGCAACGCTTCTGTGTGTCGGCGCACCTGCAACAGGTCAAGAGTCACCGCCGCGCCGAACATTTGCAACAAAGCTAACATATGTTCACGACGGGATAGGTCTGGATTTGCAGAAACCTCTTTCAAATGCACAGGGGAGACAACCATGCGAATTGTCTGCGCTCGCACGTGACTCAAAATCAACAGAACTGCATCTGTTTCCAGTCGAATGCGCATCTGACTTTGGTCGTCGAAAGGTCGATTGAGCGCACATACGTCCAGGTAGACCTGTCGAGAGATAACCGCCGTTTCTGTGTCGATATCTATCATGACTTGGTCTCCTAGCTGCCGATTGTACTATCATTTCAGAGGAGAGACAAGCTGCAAGGCAACCTGGAGGATTGCCCGCCTCCGGTGCGATGCTGTTCGGCGAGAGGAAACGCCCCAGCGCCGGGTCGTACCAGCGGGCGTTGTAGAAGTACAGCCCCAGCGCCGCCTCCTCCCGCTGGCCCGTGAAGCGATAGGGGGCGACGTCGTGCCAACGAGGAGCAATCTGAAAAGGATGATGTATCAATTCTCGGGCAGCGCTAACATATCAAAATATCGCTCATACAGGCTATTGTAATAATCGAAGTCTGTCTTGAATTGACGCCAGTGGTCAAGTGTTCCTATAAAATATCCTAGTAAAGGTCGAAGTCGCTTCGATTTGTAGATTTCATAATGCCCGGTTGAGCAGACGACCACCCCCTCATCCTCTACATCATCAAAACACGAGCTAGATGGTATCGGCTGAAGTGTTCCATCAAGTGACTGGTAGAAAAACAAGAACTGGCCAACACCTCGTAAAGGGGGATTTTGCAGTAATAACACTCCATCTTCTGGAATGCGATATATCCAAACATTATCTTGCTTTTCTGCCACCGCACCTTTAGAAACTTGATAAACAATTAGCACTGGGCCTTCGTACCCCTGAGGTAAGATTACGTCGACTCGGTGTTTTGGAGCAATTAGATAGTATATCCCGCCTGGTGAACATCCGGTTAGCGCTCCCAAAATGATCGCCATGGTGACTGCCTGCAAAATTGACACAGGGGACAATAATAAGGTTCGATGCACCATTTATCATTATCTCTTTCATTAACCGCCACTGACAAAACGTTGCCAAAGAAAATAGAAATGAGAACGACTGGGCTGCCCAGGTCTTGTGTCAAAATACTCGTAGCTTCTCATCCCGAACGAGCTTATCCACCCAGCATGTCCACGGGTGCGTTCTTCAGACTTAAAGAATTGTAGACGTAGAACGGATTCTTCTTGGAGGTTGCCTCGATTCCAGTGATAGGCTTCGAGGTTTGGGAAACGATTCACCAATCCATACGCAGCGTACGAGCCTTGACCATCAGGCGTAAAATTAATCTGACCATCTGGAGCAAATGCGTTGTTACAAATAGGATCAGAGCAAACGACATGGTAGGAAAGCGAAATCGTCCCGTCCTCTGCTTTTTGAGTGAAAAATCGATTGCTCCCGAGAATTATCTCCAGAAGAGGATTGGCATGAGGTTGATTTCGAGGGGATGAAGAATTACCGAGTGGCCCTCCTAATGGACCGGAAGCTCTTTGCGTAGGATGGACGAAGCTAGCCAAGATTTCACCACTATCTGCGCTGATCCAAAGCCAAAAACGAGATGCTTCAGGATTTGAGGCATTTGAAAAATCTCGGTCATCTCCTCGAAAGTAGACGAGGCCGGGAAGACCGGAAGACGTCTGGGTGGGGATAAAACCGGCCACGCAAATTATATTTGAGTTTGCAAATTCTCCGGAGGGTTGTGGGCAATGCCCGCTGGGGTCGGTGTACTTGAGCGGATTAAACCGCACATACGCATAGCGATGGTAGTCGAGCGCATTGCCCGGCTCGGGCATGATGCTGTCCGGCGAGAGGAAATGCCCCAGCGCCGGGTCATACCAGCGGGCGTTGAAGAAGTACAGCCCCAGCGCCGCCTCCTCCCGCTGGCCGGTGAAGCGAACGCTCGTCGGCGTCGTCCCCGACGCAAAGCGGGTGACGCCGAAGGGACGATAGCGCAGCTCGCCCGT